>Ga0307513_10000108_pt1 | contig 116593 bp, 77 predicted proteins | sample 15_EM_MG_FD_202174 | JGI IMG/M metagenome (GOLD analysis project Ga0307513, IMG submission 202174) | Populus trichocarpa ectomycorrhiza microbial communities from riparian zone in the Pacific Northwest, United States - 15_EM | ecosystem: Host-associated > Plants > Roots > Unclassified | place...
GGCTGATAATTTACTGTGGTTCGTGCAGCCATCCCATAATGGTTCGTCAGAATCTCTCAACAGATCAAAAAACCTTGCTGCATCTGCATTAGGTTCTTCTTCTACGATTGGACATTCCCTGACATTACCTTCACTCATTCTCATTGCATCCATAACCATATTCCTGTAAGGATTACTGTTCTCATTTCCAACTTCATGCATGTTGCTAGCACTAGAAGTTGACCCAACCACCTGTTCTTCCATGCTCTCATCAGGAACAAATAGTTCTCCGTGAGCATACCAACACAGGTAATCCTCCATGAACCCTTTGGTTAGAAGATGCATCGTTACAACATCTTGATGCAGAAACTTTAAATTTTTACACTTCCTGCATGGACACCTAATACCGCCATCAGTAAAATTCCTCGGAATAGATGTTGCAAAATTAATAAAACCCTGGACACCGTTACAATAATCCATCCTCCGCAATCCTTGGGGTGAGTCTCGATACATCCATGAACGATCATCCATGACTTCTATTGAACCTCTATAAAACATAACAAAAATATTGGTTTTCCCCGACATTATCCAACAAACTAAAACAACACTTATGTTAAATATTCATTATCAATTATCAATTATCAACGTTCATACATACAAATTTATACATATATAAATTTACAGAAATCACAACTTCGAAATAGAATTGATAACAATTAAAAAAGACTCGTTAAACAAGCTATTAATTATTTATTTCATCACAACACATTTAATTCGGTGTAATTCAAACAAAATTTCAACAATTTACAAACAAATATAATTTGACAAAATCTAAAACAAACTATAACAACTACAAAATTATACATTCATACTACAAGTTTCTTTGACAAATAACAATCAAACAAGTACATACGTTAACAAAATACATATACTAAAAAAACAATAAAATTCACATTTAAATGTTAAAACTAAAAAGGATAGATTTACTTACAAAAAATGATAAAATCCACAGGAACGGATATTAATTGTGACCACGTACAAAAATATAAGAAACTTGAGTGCTTGTGTTGAGAAGAGAGGAGAGTTGGGATGGGTGGTTGGCTGCAGTTTGAGAGGGGAGAGGTGGGATGGGAAAGAAGAAGGGCAAGAAGAAGGAGAAACAGAGGAAAAGAGTGTCAGCGAAGTGGGTATATAATGGCTTTTACCGATGGAATCACCAACGAATACATTATGTTGGTGATTCCATCGGTGATTCTGACGGTGAAAGTGCGACGTAACTGGACGGCTATCTCGATTTGAATCCGTCGGTCATTCCGTCGGTAAAATCATCTGAAAAAAATCCATGTCACCACACTGTTGCAACTTTCCAAACAAACTGTATAGGCCGTCGGCGATACGGTCGGTATATACCGATGGAATACTTCCGTCGGTATGTACCGACCGTATCGCCGACGGCCTTATTCCGTCGGTATATACCGACAGAGTTGGAGACAGAATTATTTCCATCGGTAAGAATTAACGACGAAAAAATTCCGTCGGTAATTCCTTGGTTTTTGCCGGTTTTCTGGTAGTGAATCTTGGCGAGAGATTGGGTAAGTAACAAAGGAAGTGAGGTTTTTATAGGGAAATTTGTACCAAAAATTAGTGGGTTAAGAAGAATAATGAAGGGTTAAAATTTAAAGAGAAAAATAAGTATTTATTGAAGGAGGAAAAAGGTTTGGCAAACTTGCAAAATAATCCACCAATTTGAGTTCAAATTTTATAGGAAAGATGATTTTTATGATTTATTGCCTTGTTTTAGTGATTTGGTGATGGAAGTATGAAAAAACCCAAAGGGTTTATGTAAATTTTATGGGAATTATTGTTTTAAATGAACTGTTGATTTATATGTATGACAATGGTTAGAATAATAATAAATTGAAGGAAAAATTTGAATGAAAACAAAGGGTTTTGGGCTCGTATTGGGCTGATCATGTGAGGTAATCGGGGAAAGTGGAGATTTGTTTTAATTTCATGGTATTGGATGTTAATGAATTGATGTTAAGGCCTAGGAAATTATAATTATGGTAGAGTTCGGTTTTGTGCATGATATATATGTATGGAAGTTATGGATTTTTCAAATGGAATGAGAAATTGTTGAATTGAATTGTGTTTTGTATTATTGGGTATTGAAATTACCATGCTTGAGAAATGAATTTTAGAAATCATGATTAATTATGAATTTTATTAGAATTCAATTTAGAAAATTTAGGAAGTTAATCCTAATTGTTTGGATAAATTATATTGTTTGGATTATTTGTATGCTTGATGGTGATTGTGAAAGGAGTTAGATTAAATTGGTATGTTTTGTGTGATTTTTCAACTTTGATTTTGTTTTAGTTTAAATCTTTATTTTGGTTTAGTTTTTGGGTCAAACCTTGGTTTTTAGTTCGGTTCATGGTTGAATTAATGTCTTTGGGTCGACCCGTTTGATTTTGTTATGGGTTAAGTGTTTAAGCTTTGTTTGTTTGGACAACTTTTTGTTAAGGGTTTTTTTGGCTTAAGACGGTGTTTGACAAATACACCCTTAAGTCTATTTTGACAGTTTTTTTTTTTAAAAAAGATGGTTTTGTCAAACATGGCATTATAGAAATAAATATTAAAAAAAGCAATAAATAATTTTTTCTTGTTGCATACGGCTTAATTCTTATAAAAAAATTACATTTTATTTATAAAAGGAAAAGAAAATTGTTTTTTTAGCATTGTTTTGGAAACATTTTGTTTTATAATTTTTTTGTATTTTTTGTGGAATTTACAAGTTTGTAAAATTCCTTAAAGATTTGACTAATATTTCAATAACTCTAAAAAAATTTAATTCATGAAACATCATGATAGACCCAAGAGAAAGTAGTAATAGAAATATGTATATTGGTGAGGATGTGTACAAAGAGAAAATGAAGTTTCATCGTTATATACATTGAAAAGTTCCAAATATCTCAACTATGCTTTTGTTTAAATTCATTGGACTATAAAGAAAAGATAGTTGCAACAATAAAATTGATTGGCATACAAAGTGTCAAATATTAGGGATTGTTGACCAATCCTCCATGTGCCATACTAATCAACAAAAAAACTTGTTTGGATGGTAAGGACAAACACATAGAAAAATAATTTAGATTCCATGCACCAATCTTAAAGTAATTCTAAGCAAGTATTACATCTGAATGTAGAGTACTAGAGGGTATTGGATTGGTAGGGCTTTTGAAAGAGGTGAGTTATCAGAACTTCCAAGACTATTCGGTACCTAAAAAAACCTTTATTTTCAGCATCTAGATCTGATATTTTTACATCAAATTTGAACTTTTTATTGCAAGGTGATAGTTCCTTCGAAATAGAAGCATTCTCATTAACTTATTTCAAAATCAAGGACTTGTCTTTTGTATTCTCCTCTTTTAAATCAACTCGTAGATGATACAAATCCTCAAAAACCTTTCTCATGATCTCAAACAGTGCTTTTGACAATTGATAATAGAGAACCCTCTATAACAAAAAGTATTTAAATCAATTAATTAAACCTTGAAATGACTAGATAACAACATGACAAACCTCTCTTCTAATATTCAATTTATAGGACTCAAAGCCCTTACCCATCGCCACCAAGTCTCTTCATCGAAACATGATATTGGATGCCAAGATGTAATTTAAATAAATAATTAATTGAATAATATATATTTGGTGGTGAGTAATAATTGGTTTGAGAGTACAAGATGATACAAGATATAAAAATAAGTTGTGGTTCACAAAGATGATTCGAACATCTTTATATAGAATATGGCTATTTCTAGAATTTGTACTTCCTTTTTAATTTTTCTTGAAAGGAACAAAGGACATCAATTTAAACTAATATGTCCAATTACAAATATTAAATTATAATTTAACCTAAACATGATTTAATTAAAAACTTATTAAACTAAACAAACAATGCATAGGGAAGACCTTTTAAAAACAAAAGTGGTTACCCTAATGATGATTGAGAGGTGGTTGTTTTGGTGGTGGTTATTCGTTAATAGGTCTTGTTTGGAAAAGGGTTATTAAGGGTTGGTTAGTTTTTTTGTTTTTTTTTTATGAAAATGGTAAATGGCGCTAGGAGATCATGAAAGGTTGTGATTTTTTAAGGGATTGTGAGTTGTGGGGAAAAAAAGAGAGAAAGTTGAATAAAATTGTTCATTTTTTTTGTTTGGAGTTTCTCATATGGACATAGACTAATGAATGATGCGGTATTTAGTTAATGAAACTAAGTTATAACTTGTAAAATACCACTAATTACATGTTGAGTATTATAAAATTTCTCGTTCAATTCATCACTAATGGTTTTACATTATCCTTTAATTCAGTACAATCACAATCATTGTCACATAAAGAATTACAACATAGAAGTTTATGTATTTATGGATGTGAATAAGGGTATTTTTGTTAGGTAAAGTGTTTGGATAAAAAAATAATATTTTCAATATGACCCAAAGGTGAAATATTACATTACATTACAAAAAAAAAGAAAAAAAAAGGGATTGTGATTCATCTAGTGCAATAAGCTTTGTTCTTTCCTTTCTTTTTTAAAATTTTTTCTCTGCTCCTAACAACTAATAAGAAGAAAAGAAAAGGGAAAGAAGAGAGCAAGATAGAATAAAAAGAAGGGAAGGGATGTGTGTTATAGAAGAAAATGTTGCAAATAGAGAGCTTGTTATTGAGTTACTGGTGTTGAATATGATGGTGGTGGTGGTGGTGTTCGGTTCACTTTCTTCTTTTGTGAAACCCAGTTGATGGAAAAAAGGAAGGAGAAGGAATCGCTGATCTGATAAAAAAAAAGATGAGGGAAGGAATCCTCATGTTGTTATGTTGATTAAGTATGATTAATCTTCACAATGAGATTTTTTTTTCCTTTTTTTAAAGCCATGTTTGCCATATATGTTCCTTTTTTTTTTTCTCTTTCTTTGCTTCCAAATCTAACAAGCATAAAAGAAAGAGGGGTAATGAAAAGAAAGGAACAGATGTGTTTTAGAGAAAAAAAGTGGTGCCAAAAGAGGGTTTGCTCCTGAGTTATTATGGACATACACTCGTTGTCATTGTGAATTCACATGGTGCAATGAGCTTCTTTTTTTTCACTTCTTATAGGAGATATAGAGGCATATCTACCATGTTTTTTTTTCTTTCCTTTTTTTTTCTTTACTCTTAACAGTTAATAAGCAGAAAAAAATGAGAGAGAAATAAACGTGATATAATAAAAAGAAGAGAAAAGATATAACTCTTTAGGTGTGGTCAAGCAACCCACAATGAAGATGATATAACTTCCGGAAAGCTAAGAAATCAGGTTTGATAGGAGTGTGACACAATAGAAACCTGTCCTAAGGCACCAAAATTATTGGAATAAGAGACCCCTACCTAATGAATACTAATTCATGAAGGAGAAGTATAAGGAAGATGCCAAAAGGTCAATTATACCTTGATAAATCAAATTTGTTCTTTGTCCCTGCAAAGAAAACGTGTTGCATCACATAAAACACAAGTTTATTTCATAAATCCATGGTTACTGAAAACTTTAGCTTACAAACCTTATATAATAGTTCAACTATTAACCCTAATAGACCCAAAACTTGTGGGCTAATATTTACCCACTTACTATAAACCCAAAGTATGTTAACTAAGCCATACATTAAAAAATAATAAAAACAACAAATGTGACACACAAACTAAAATCTTTGCACCTAATTAAACAAAATAACTTAAGATAGATAAATTTTCTAGTTTAAAAAAATGTCATGAACGAAATTTTCATCCTAAAAACACTAGGGTTTTTGTTGCCACCTTTAGATATAAAAATAAGCTAGGAAAATTGATTATTGAAATTGCCTCCTTTTTAGTTTCCTTGTTTGTTTAAGATAATTAATTGTAACTTTAAAGAATTATCTCAAAACATGGAAACCTTTGTTGCCTTCCTTTAACCTTCTTTGTAGAATTAGAAGACTCTTGAAAATAAGCTAACCAATTTATCATTAAATACCATCAACTCTTCTTTTCTTGTGCAGCTAGGATGAATACGAAATCTTGTAAAAAAAGGATTTTGAAACATCAATGAATCCTTTCCACACTTGAAAACTATGTTGCAACCCATTAAAGATCCTTGTAGAACTAGAACATTTCCAAAACAAGTTTCCATATCCTTGTAGGAAAAAGATCCTGGCTAAATAGAAAGTTCACAAGTCAAAAAGAAATAAATAACAAAATTCATACAGTCTGTTCTGACTATATCACAAGGCCTTTTCAAATTCTAACATGCTTGAAAGTTTACCCCAACATATAAAAGTACCTCTAGAGTCTTCTAGTAAAGTTTTGGCTCGATCTAATGGTTTGATTTTGAGTTATGCTTAATAACGTAAAACTGGATAGTAGAAAATTTTGTGCCAAAATTTGAATCTTAACTTGCCTGGATTGTATCAGGAACATTGGAGAAGAAAATAGGGTAGAACGAGGGCTTACTATCAATTTGCTGATGATGAAGATGGTGATGATGGAGGTTTTCAGTTCACTTTTTTTCTTTTTTAAAACCCAACCAATAAAATAAAGGGAAGAAAATGAATTGTTGATCTGATAAAAGAAAAAGAAAGGAAGGGATCATCATCTTATTGTGTTGGTTAAGATTTATATTGATTTGTTTTCCCTTTTCATTTCTTATAGGAGACATAGACGCATTTATATCATATTTTCTTGCTTCCTTTTTTGTCTCTTTCTTTGCTCTTAATAACCAATAGGTAGAAAATAAAATGGAGAGAAAAGAACGCAGCATAATTTTTTATTTAAAAAGAAAGAAAGAATGTGCCCTAGAGAAGAAAATGGTATAGAGAGGGCTTACTTTCAAGTTGTTGTGGACAAATAATCATTGTAATTATAGATTCATATGGTGCAATAAGCTTCTTCTTCTTCTTTTAATTTCATATGGGAGACATGAAGGCATATACCATGATAGAATGAAAAGAAGGGAAAGAAGACATGTTAAAGAATAAAATGGCATAGAGAAAGGGCTTTCTCCTGATATACTGGTGATGAAGATGATGGTAGTGGTGGTATTGAGTTCTCCTCTTTCGTTTTCAAAACCTAGTCAATAAAAGAAAGGGAGAAAAAGGAATTACCAATTTGAAAAAAAAAAAGGGAAGGAATTATCATCTTGTTGTGTTGATTAAGTATAATTAAGGTTCATACTAGGATGTTTTTTTCTTTTAAATCGACTCTTTAAATTATGTAATTTATATGCATGTATAATGAAGTTAGAGATTTTACCTTGCCTTCGAATCTCTAACTCTTTATTTTAAATACATATTAGGTGTTTGAAAAGAAGCCTAAGTGTGGTTTTATCCTTTTTTATAAACATGTTTGCCTAGGTTTATTATTGCAGTACACTAAGACTTTAATTCTTTTTTTTGGGTTGGGGTTTTGGAAGAGGGTGCCTTCGTTAATTAAGGGGTTTTAATTCTTTATTACTATTGTGTTTTTCTCTTTTATGCATATACACATGGTTTCTATAGGAGTTTTTTCTCCCCTACTTCTTTGATTGTTCTTTCAGCAAGACTTTTTTTGTAATTGTTAGATGTGCTTGCTCACAATATTTTTTATTCTTTCAATGTTTTGCACTTTTTCTTTCCTTTCTTTTCTCTTTTTAATTGTTTTTAGAAGCTTTCTTGCTCTACCCCCCTCCAATATGATCCTTTTTTATTTTTTTTAGTATATCATATGCATGCCTCTTCTGAGTTCAAACTATTTTTTCCTTCCATTAAATCTCATTTTCTTATATTAGTAATCATTCAATAGCTTAACTTTTTTATTTTCTATTTCTTTTATATATATATATTTGAGCTTCAATTTATAGAGTGAATAAGATTTTACAAATTATCATTGCATTTATATATCTTGGAATTGTTGTGCAAATTTGTTTCATTGAACATCATTCTCTCTTTGTTTATGTATGTTTGAATTTAACTAGAGGTGGGTAGAACAACAATATGCCAATTCTATAAAATTATAGTAGCTAGATAGCTTTTTTAACAAAATATTTATGCTTAAATTTGTTTAAAACTTTTCATGTGAATTATGTGATGTTTCAAAAAATAGAAATTAAGGTGAAAAAACTTTACTCAAGAAAATGAATGCCTTTCCAAAAAGATCTTTGAAATTGCTAAAATATTTTTCATTTAACAATTGAAGACTTCCTCTCCTTTATCTTTCTTTTTTATCCTATCATATGCTTCTATAAGTCTATTATCTAAAGAAACATCAAAAGGTTTATAATTAATTTCTAATGAACCCAGTTAGCTTCATTCGCTATGCGCTCAAAACTTTAATAGCCAGATAGAAAGGACCACTTAACCAGTACGATGAGATTATCAATCAAAAGGAAACAATGGCCTAAACTCCTTACTGCAAGGTCAAATATGACCTATCATGAAAGAAATCTTGTACTCATTTATTTGATTTTGTTCATTGTGCCATCACAAAATAGGCTTCTTTGACTAAGAAAGGATTTTTTTTTTCCAAAAGAGAAGAGCTTCTCTTTTGCTACAATGCTTATTAATTGTTTTCTTCTATTCTTATGTAAGGTTGTCTCATAGTTACCTTTTCACTTCTGGAGAGGATTGTAAGGTGGATGGTTTTGGATGTTGTGATCTTCACGTTATGGGTGTTGCCATGGTTGTTGGTGGTGGTACACCTTAATATCGCTTTGCCAACTTTCTTTGTTCTTCAGTGGGTTTTTTTTTTTATGATTCGAGTCAAATCAAAGATCCTTTCTGGTTTTTACTCTTTTTTTAACTTTATTTTTTTTCTATTTTCTTTGCGAGAGAAAACTCTAAAAAATATTATTTTAGGAGGTTTCAATTATGAGCTATGTCTTAAAATCTTTAGTCTTTTTATTGTTTTCTCTTAAAATGGATTCTTATGTTTTTAATTTTTGACAATTATTTCATTAGTACTATTTTTGTTAATGTAAACTAATGATGAGTTTGAGTTTTGGTTTATCCAAGAACTTAATTATGCAAGTATCGAAAGTGAATTTGCATAAAACTTATATCCATGACATGTATCTTATTGTAAAAATAATATGGCTCGCATGCTTTTCTCCATAAAGCTTTATGAATCCTATTAAGAGATGGCAATTATTTATTTATTGACCTATTTGTTGATTTTAATGCTTCTCTTGAAATCATAAGTCGAGTATAGGGTATGTTTGATATTGTGGTTGTTTATGTAGTTGTGGTTTCAAAAAATCACTTTCATAAAAATCACTTTTGTTGAGGTTTGTTTAAAAAATTTAAGTGTTTGGTTAAAAACTGTGATTGAAATTGAGGTTGAACAAAAAACAGTTTTATATGTTTGGTTAATATGCTTTTTATATTGAGGTTTGATTGTGAAATTACTTAAAAGGACACACACACACACACACACACATATATATATATATATATATATAATTGCAAAATATTGTAGATTTATAATTATGATTACATAACGAAATGAATAATCCTTATACATTATGTTTTTTTTTCTATTGTCTCATCAAACTATTTGCAATTTCATCACATACAAAATCTATACGTGAAGGCTTCTACGATCCTTAACTATCTGAGCGAGCTACTATATATGGTAAAAAGTCATCCGGAATAAAATTGAGATTGCAATCATATTTAGTAAAAACCTCATCATCTTGCGATCTCCTTCTAATATAGTTATATAGTGCCACTAATGCAACTACAATCTCAACTTGCATTTTATATAGATAAGTAGGTATGTTTTATAAAATTCTCCACCTCTATTTCCATACTCCAAAAGAACACTCTATCACGTTACGTGGTGATGAGTGTGCACGATTAAACACTTCTTCCCGACCACTTGGTTGTCCATGACGCCTAAAATCTTGTAAGTGACACATCTCGCCTTTATAGGGACCTAAATACCCATACTCATTGGGATATCCAGCATCAACCAAATCATATTTACCTGCAAATAAGAACAACATGCTAATTTTTTTCAATAACTAAAAAAGAATATTATCTAACTTCAATTATCAGCTCTTCAATTTATATCAAATCACAACCTTCCAGTGGTTTTGGAAATTTTATACTACTACTGTCAATGGCCTTAAGAAAAATACGTATAATGTGTGCACTGCCTTCCCATCCTGCCAACACAAACATGAACTGCATGTCAAAACTACAAGCAGTCATGACATTTTGTGTCAGTACACCTTTTCTTTCAATAAATGAAATTTAATTATTTGATGATATGCAGGCACGAACATGTGTGCCATTAATTGCACAGACACAATTGTACAGGAAAAAAATATATAAGTAATTGGAAACATTAATAAAATAATTGATATTCATTCAAACAACATAAAAAATAAAATTTGGTCTTACCTTGAAATGTGGCATATATCTTGGATTCATTGCAATTTCTCTTGGGGTGTTGGTAAATTGTTGATCTACTTGTTTTATGACTTTTATAGCAAACAAACATAATGATTTAAGAACTTCTTTTATACATCTACTAACAGTTTCACCTGAATATTAAAATCTCCCCTAGACTTCCCTATTTGACACCCCTACTGCTTTTGTATATAGAAACATTGCTACCTTTTCAATAACGCTCATTTTTCTTGAAGATTTTAACCTATAATGTGTTTCTAAATCATTACACAGACTCAACAAAGTGGTTGTGTCCATCATAAACATGTTAACACATCGTTTCCAATGACCTCTTAAAACTTCATTCAACCAAAGCATCTCTGTATTGTATGAAACTATACATGGTTTTTTATGCATATAATTAATATAATATATGTTTATAGCTTCAGCTATGCATATAATTAATTTATTCATATCAAACTATCTCCTTAAAAAAAATCACCATCACTATCACTTTCATCATCATTATCATTGTTGTCATCGTCGTTGTTGTTTCCATCATCGTCATCTTCAGCAACTGAGGCACCCACTATCTTCACAACTAGGATAATTAATGTGGTCTACAATGCGGTTCATTACATTATCATAATCATTATTAAAATCTTTGTTAGATATGACATTAAACCGTGGATCGTCCATATCTTCAATTACATGTAAATAAAAAAAATGATAGGTTGTTAATAAAATATCATAAATTCAATTAAATATCATTCAATAACAAAAAAAAATCAAAGACTTGGGAAGAATAATTTTATCATAAACTTGTCAAGCCCAAGAAGGTGTTTCACTTGCTTGTAACAAAGACAGTTGAGATGTTTGTTCTGAAGACAGTTATTTTATTGAAATACATGATAGAAGCATCCCCCCTTATATAGAAAAAAGTAAATGATTGTCGACATTGCTGAAATAAGCATATTTACATATCTTTTGTACATGTTTTACTTTCAAAATAATTGGTTGCCCAAGTCTGACATGTATAAGCTGTAAAATTTAAATATGAATGTACTTTTGTATCAAACATTTTGTTACTTTCACGTGGTTTCTGAAAAATTATTGTTCTGTCTCTATTATTCAAGATTCTTTATCCCTATATTTTTGGATTTTTTTTGCATATATAACCGGTTACACTCATCAAAACTATCACATGCATCATTTTCATTGACAGCTTTTGTCAAATAGTCATTTATTTAGAGCCTTTGGTCATCCTTTACTTTTATACCATTTATTTTTTTCTTTTCATATATTTTTCTTGTTTTGGCCGATTGTCTTCACCTTTGTTATCATTCTTCTACCTTTCATTTTTTATTATGTTGGCATTCATCTTATTTGAGTAATAAAGCTATTATTATACAAGGCTACCTTCCCTATTTTTTTAAAGTATGATATTATATTAAAATCACACACCATAGCATGAATACTTAAAAAATTTCCCATCCAAAACATTGCACTTTATAATATTTATTTCCACCAATATTCACAACAAATATATATATTGAATTATTGAAACAAACATTCATAAAAATAAAAGTACTACATATTTATGGTAAATAATTATACTCACTAAAATATTACATGTTTACGTTAAATTAAACAAAATCGAGCTAAACAATGCAATAACACAACATCCATAAAAGATATTTTTTTTTGAACAATAACTAATCTCTTAAATTACAATCCAAATAAAAACAAATACAGGCAACCCAACAATCCAATAACTCACTTAAAAAGTCCATAAGTACAACAACATTTAAATAAAGATACAAAGCAATTAAAAACAACTGAAATGGATATGCCCCATCTCACAATTTCAAATATTAAATAATACAATGAATGAAACAAACTTCTACAAATGAAAACTATTATTTTCAAAACTGTCAGCTCATTATTCTGCAAAGGTAAACATGTATAAATAAATTATCAAGCATGTTAAACAAAATAACACATTAAATTTAGCTAGCACTTTAACAAAGTTAATAAATTAACGCTTTAAAAAAGAAAATCATACCATATCAGCTAATCTTGTTTACTTCGTGCATACATTCACTTCAACCATTTCAACTTCTTTTCAAGACCACCCATACTAGACCACATTTCTCTTTTCCTTCTAAAACTCAGATACTCCATAGCAAAGTCATGAAAATCATCATCAATTGAAACTCTAGAAATTGAGTGGAACTCGACCATCACCTCAGGAATACTATAGCCTTGCTGATCCATATACAAAGAAGTGGAATCACTCCTAGTTGACATACTTTCAAGTAGTTCATCCCACTTTAACAGCAGCTAAACGCCAATTCCAGACGTCTTCTTCTTTCTAGCTCGAACCTTAGAAGGTTCTCTTTCTTTTCTTTTGCCACTACTCCTTATGTTACTGTTGCTCAACATATTCACCCCGCCAACCATTCGAGACATGTCATTATCCAAATTTGGAATCTCATCCTCCTTCGAATCACCGCATCCTTCTTTCAAATCAACACCATCAATGTTGACGTTGCTTGTGTCGGGATCGACATCAGTGCCACTAAGTACTCCTGATGATGGAGCCCATGCATACTCTTCAGTAGCAACAATGTTGGAATATATTCTGTCAAATTTAAACTTTAAAGACGGTTCAATACCAGCATATCTAAATTTTTTGGCTCCTCTAATTTCCTACATAAAAGAAATGAAAATAATTAATGCAACATCATGTATTAAATTTTTTTTATGAAATCTGACAACAACAAATGAAATTGTTAGGATCATAAGGAATTAACCTGAATTTTCGCTTTTCACCACTCATCGCTAGCTTAAATTGGTCCTAATTCACTACTCCAGCCCACACCAATTTCAGAAATTAGCTTTGTCCATATCCTCCAATCCTTTTTGCATCCATCCCATTTGTTTTTCAGTTGTGTTTTAGTGAATGCATGTCTAGTTTGTTCTTTGAATGATGTTATAAGAAACTTTCATCCCGTTTTATCAAAATGAGTATTAGGTCTCATTCCCATGTTAATGGCCTTAATGCATAGATCACAAAATGTATGCAACATTTTCTTTGTCCAAGTAGCATTATCCATAGATTCAAGACCTTCTATTGTATCTTTTAAAACATTTAACAAAAGGAAACAAGTAATGATATCATGTTTATATGCAAAAATTAGTATTAACACAAACACAAAATACTTATTATAAATAATACGTAAAGCTAAAAAGTATAAAATGCATGTTGTGGAACACTTTAGTTTATTGAGTATTTGACAAAACACACTTTAATAACCCTTCTTTAAGGAAAACTAAAAGCATGAGATGTTGATACAATGTAGTTTCAATAATTTGTAGGATAAAACTAAACAACAAACAGCAGGCTGTGAGGGGTAATTATAAAAATGACTATACATGTCATATACTAGCTTACTATAAAAATCAACAATGTCCTTTTTCTGTTCTTTCCCCAGCTTTCTAGTAATTGGACTTCAAGTTTTGAAACTGACTACCTTATCTATTTGTTGGGGTTATTATTGGAGCAATAATTATTCATGTTAATTTTTTTAAAGTGAATTTGAGTTCTATTTAAGCATTTGATGTCTTTTACAGTGCCTTGTTTCCCTCAATATCAAATTGGAAGCATGAGGGACATATAGCAGAGCTAGCATCTAAATCATACAGTACAAACCAAGTGATATTGTTTTGAGAGGATGGGGGTATTAAGCTTTCTATATTGAACAGAAATGCTAAGCAATGATTAATGCAACTTTCCCTCCTTTGTTTCAATCGCAACAACTTTACCTGGTTATAGCAAATACTGTTCTTTACAAATCAAACCCAATATGTAATTCAAGACTTTCAACACTGCTTTCTACAAATCAAACCCAATATGCAATTCAAGACTTTTGTTTGTTATAAACAAGATGATTATTTACTCCTCTATATGAAAAAAAAACCCTCAAAACTTCATCAATTATACAACACCCTAATGTAATCCTCACAAAACAGAATATTACACTTTCTTCCAGCTATATACAAAAAGAAAATAAAGAAGCAGCAGTTAAATCCAACTATTAGCCGAACTAAAAGGAAACCCATTTTAAAGCAGACAAAACCCATGTTAATAAATTAATAAAACATACAAAACTTCCATAAAACATGAGTAATTGCAAAAGAAAAATCATCTATTTTCAAGAACAGGTTACATACAAGAGCAATAGTTTATAGTTAATTAACAGCATTGGTAATTAATCACAATTAAAATAAATTAATGAAGCATCACACAAATTGAAATTTATAGTTAATTAAAATAAATTTTCAGATGAAAATAAGAAAGAAACTCATGATTAGTGTTTGTTACACGAATAGGTTTCCAACACCTTCCTCTTCTCTTATTTGAGTTTCCTCAACATGGATCTGCTGTTTATTTCTACAAACCAAAAAAGTAATGCAATGGTAGCCTAGATCATATGGAAATCTACATTGAATTTGATCTGACTTGAAGAGAATGAAGAAAGGAGTGCAGAGATATAAGATTTCAATTTACAAGGAAAAAAAAACAATACAAAGCTTATTAATCACTGGAAATTACTTTTTGTTGAACGAGTCTGGCAAGGTAAATTCAGAGAACTAGAAAGAGGCAAGTTAAAAGAATATCACGACGAGAGAAGGGAACGAAGGGGAATAATAAGGCAAGAAAAATTTGGGAATGAGATGATAATAATAGATCTCATAAATGGTGAGCAATAGTAGGCAAGATTTTCAAATCTGTGGGTTGTTTTGGTTTTTTTTTTCCAATAATTTTCTTCTCCCTAATTTTTATCGGTGCAAGTAAGAGAGAATGCTTTCAAAAAGCAAATGAAAATTGCTTTTCATAAACTGAGAGTTTCTAATGAGACCCATATGCTTAAAAAATGTGGTTCATATCTAATCAAATACAATAGAACTAAGTTTTCACTTACCCTCACCGATAGCCACAACGCCAAACTCTTTCTAGCATGGTAGCTTTAGAGTTGCTATTGCTCTCAATAGTTATTCATGTCGCCCTAGGATTGCTTGTTCAAAGTAAAATTTAGTCGGTTGTTTCCCTAATCTTTTGCTTGGTTTTCAAAAGGCAATGAGTTAATTTGTTCACATAATTTTGAGGGTAGCTAGCCTTTTTATTTATATTTTTCTTTTTGAGTTTCATTCTTGGGTCTTGTCTCTCATTTTTATCTTTGATTCTCTTTTCTAATAGATTTTCTTTAGTTAAAAAAAAAAAAGAAGAAAAAAGAAGATGAGTATGGATGATCTTATCAACTTATTCAACATGTTAGCATGCATTCCCAGTTACTTGTTAATAACTCATGCTAGAGTTTTGTTTATAGCGTTTTAGACTTTTGGTTTTGAATTACAATCATGATTGTCAGCTATGCTGGGAAGAGGTGCCCGGTGGCAGGTGCATAGGCCGATGCTGGACTGCTACTCACAGTGCAGGCATGATGGATTCCGGCTGATGAAAACTGCCTTTGGGTTGCTGGAGTTGAGGATTTACTGCCGTTGCTTGTGGGGCTGGCACTGTGAGCCACGGGAGAAATTAGTAGCAGTGAAAGGAAAGATCATTATACTTGTCATGGCATCATGTATAATGGAAAGATCATATGCCAGTGAATTGCAGGTGGCAATCTTCTTCTTTTTCGGCCACACATGTTCAAAAGTCTTTGGAGATTGGCTGTGCTTGAGAATGATATCTTGAGTTTTTCAAGTGATTCAAGCGGTGAGCAACAGAGCAAATGGTCAAGTCGCTCCTCTCGTCTGTAGGTACCCAATCCCTGAACTACTGTCCCAAAATCATACAAGTTATCTCTCTACAAAATTCATACCAGATTAAATCAAGAATTAATTTAATTAGATCAATTGAGTCGATCAATATTTTTTTATTTAAATTTCAATTAGGTTTATCATATTAACCTAAATAGCCATATTTTATACACAAATTTGATCTACTGTAAGTGATTCCCCCTTTTCATTAATGAATGATTGACGTGATAGGATTGAAATGGAAGATTTATGGACTGCTAGGGAGAAGATACAGTTTGCCCTTTTTAAATACGGCGTCGTTGTGGAAAGTGCTCCAGCAGTAGAGGACACCGCGACACCGTTTATAGGAAAGATGAGTTTGCGAGTCGTCCTTTTTACCGTCTTCCCCGTCCAGCAAGCATCGCATAAAAAAAAAATATGATAAAAGGCCCTCCGCTCGCTCTGTTTTCACACTGCGAAGCAAAGCACCGCACCCTTTTCTCCTTCTTCTGACTGAAGATCAGAATTCTGATCAATACTCTCAAAACAAGCAAGATGGTGATGGTTCGAATCCGCAGCAGAGACGGGCTGGAACGCGTCTCCATCGACAACACAAACATCACAGTTTCCCAACTCAAAACTCTAATCCAAAACCAACTCCAAATCCCTATCCGCAGCCAAACCCTCTCTACCAACCAAAGCCTCCTCTTAGCCAAATCACCCTCCGATCTCCTCAAATTCACTGACATGTCCAACCCTGACACTCCTCTCTCTTCCCTCAGCATCTCTCACGGCTCCCTTATCTTCTTAGCCTACGATGGCGAGAGAACTATTGCCGGCCCCGCTGTTCGACCTGCTGGTTCTTTCGGCCGGAAGATGACAATCGACGATCTTATTGCCAAACAGATGAGAGTCACCAGGCAAGAAAATCCCCACTGCGATTCTGTCTCGTTTGATCGCGATTGCGCTAATGCGTTTCAGCATTATGTTAATGAAACGCTCGCTTTTGCTGTTAAAAGAGGTGGGTTTATGTACGGAACGGTGTCGGAGGAGGGGAAGGTTGAAGTCGATTTCATATACGAGCCACCGCAGCAGGGGACTGAAGAGGTTCTGATGCTCTTGAGAGATTCCGATGAAGAAAAATTAGTGGAGGCGATTACGGCGTGTTTGGGAATGAGGAGAGTGGGGTTTATTTTTACGCAGACTATAATGCAGGACAAAAAGGACTATACGTTGTCGCATAGGGAAGTTCTTCAGGCGGCGGAGCTGCATGCTGAGAGTGAATTGAAAGAGTGGGTTACTGCGGTGGTGAAGTTGGAGGTAAGTGAGGATGGGGGAGCCGATGTGCATTTCGAGGCGTTTCAGATGAGTGATATGTGTATTAGGCTGTTTAAAGAAGGATGGTTTGAGACGGAGATTGGGGAAGATGCCGATCCTAAGTTGTCTAAAATGAAGAAAGATGTGGTTGTTGGTACCAAGGATGTTAAGGAGGTCGATAATGATTTTTTCTTGGTCGTTGTCAAGATTTTAGATCACCTGGTATGTTACGCCTTAGTCTTTTTCCTTAACTTTGATAATTGCATTTCTTTTGTTGTTGTTTATTTTCTGATATTGGGCTTTATCTTTGGTTGATAAGTATTCTTTTCCCTGGGAATTAGGATTTTGCTTTATTGATTGATAGTTGATAGTTGAGTGGAAAAAGAATATGTAATAAATAGCCCATGAAAGCTGAGTTAGTTTTGGATTTTAGATGGAAGATTTCCTATTTCATTGTGTTAAGCTATTTCTGGACTGAAATTGTCTAAATCTTCATTGACGAGAAGGGTTTATAGCATTCCAGCAATGTGGAAAGAGAATAACACGAGGGGCTAAAAAAAAAGAAGAAAAGTTTGGGAGCCAAAAGGTTAACATTTTATCATATGCATTAGAGTGTGCTTCAGAGTGACTTGGGATGTGATTCTCTTTCCGGGTCGGGGCTCAGCATTCTGTAGTCCATGTATTCTCTTTGTTCATGCTTTTTTGTGACACAAATAGCTTAACTTAGGAAGTGTCAACTTTCACTGTTTTCTCGTTATTTTGATTACTGCAGTGCATCCAGTTTTTGAGTATCAAGTTCTAGGATAAGTTGAAGTTCCATTCTTCATATACGTGAGATGAGATTGCTAGCTAGGTTCTTAGAAGGATATATCTGTTTTGTGGGGGGGAAATCTCTTTTCTTTAGAAGTTTTGCAGCTATATATGTGTCAATGGTTAAGCTAGAGTCATTGGAACTGGATATGAAGTTTTACATAAATCATTCTATTTCAAAGTGCAGATTGCTAGAGATGAATTTATATATATATATATTCCTTTGTGGTCTTCTTCTTTTTACTAGGCCTTGGATGGGGGTGGGGGGGGGGGTTTGAGGAGTTATAAGGGCCAGCTAGTCAATTATGTGATGTTTTAAGGGTCTCATATAGATCGTTTGCTCAACAAATATCATGGAAAAACGTGCTGGCATTAGACAATCACAGTTATGTTTATGTGTTATGCAAAAACAAGATGGAATGTTTGCTGTTGAGGTGTATATAGTTTGGCAATCTTTACATAAAAGGTATAATTATTTGGAGGAGTATCTTAGCTTCTTATTGTGAGAAAGCCTGAAAGGATCCTTTTTATAGCAAAATTCTTTTAGAGTGGTCTGAGCATGATTCTTGCTTGAAAATGAAGAGAAGCATTTGAAGGGATGGTTTAGAGATATAAGTTATGCTATACGAGGGATTCTGTCTAGCAGTCACGCAAGCCTTTGGGTTAGAGTATGAAGGAATCTGGTTTGATTATTCAAAAAAGTTGTTTCCAAGCATTTTTTCAAATCCTTGCTAGATATTAGTTTCAAAGTCGACTGACAGTTGTATAAAACAAGCAATATATCTTTCATGTTCTTGGCGAATATGTTCAGGGATGGTGTTTGTACATTACAGTAATGAGGAAAACAAAACCTGCACTTATCCCACAGCATGAATTACTGTGTGACCGAACACATAGCTCCTATCAATATGACATTCATTGGATGAGGGGGCAATAAATTACAAGTTGTTTGGCCTCTAACGTGTGTGTGATGTTAATATTAATTGGTGTCTCGCATGGAATTTATTTGATGCCATATATTTCCATTTTGGAAATTTAACTGTACAAATGACACAGATCCACTAAGAAAAAGAAATGGGTGAATAATCAGTGGGCCATTTTTCAATTGACTGCCCTGTTACCTGAAACTGGGGGATGGAACCTGTATTTCAAATTCATGCAACAGCTACAAGTTTGAATGGCTTGGCATTTTCTGTTTTGAGTAAGTTCAGCTCTGATGCTAGATCATGCCGGTAGGTTACATAATGAATATTTGAGATTGCTAGAACTTCTATATTTGGAGCATGACACATGCAGTACTGTTTGTTCCTTTTTGGATGAAACCTGAGAATGACGCTATCTGTGTTAGGACTATCAGTTAATATTTAATCTAGGATTTGGTTTTTTTTTATTTTTCCGTTCATGGAAGGAAACTGTGGTTTTGACTGAAAAATGCAGCGTAAGCAGGGAAAAATGAAAAATTGTACAGCAGTAGACATCGCCTGTTTGACTGTCACTTGACATTCAGTGGATATCTGTGCTGGGGAGCTATTCATTCATTTGATTCTTCTTTATCATGCCATAATGAATTTTCAAGATACTAATGACACAATCCTGGATGATTATATCTTTTCTGCTGCCTCTTGTGGAGAAGTTCAATGATCTTATCCATGAATTATTTAATGCAGGGCCCTCTTTCATCAACCTTCCCCATTGAGAACAGGATCACACAAGTGACAATGAGAGCATTGAGGAGTCATCTGGACCGTGCAAAGAATCTTCCATTTGTGAAGAGAATTTCTGATTTTCATCTCTTGCTATTTCTGGCCAAGTATCTGGACCTCAATTCTGATGTTCCGGCATTAGCAGAGTGTGTGCTTGCACAGACAGCAGTACCAGAGGGTTATCAGATCCTAATTGAGTCCATGGCTACTACTTGATGTTGCTTGAATGCCTGATGGTTGGATCAATCCATCTTGTCCCTTGTGAAAGTTTCTGCGCATCAAGAACTGGAGCCAATTATACTACTTCCTGGTGTATCATAATTTACAATTTATCTCTTATAAATTTAAAGTATCTTCATCCATTGGTTTGATAATTTATGTTTGGTGAAATCAGGTTTTATTTTCTGTTTGATTCCTTTTAGTCCTCCCACGTGCTGATATCTAGAACAACTAATTCTAAATATTAAAAAAGAAAAAAAAAACATATGATAAAAAAATTCTAAAAATATACACATTCCTTCTCATCTGATGTCTTAACCCCAATGCCTTGCTGAAAAAGGCCAATGGTCTGCAATTCTAACTTAAAACTGCTTCTAATCCTGCAGAACAAGCATCACTTTTCAGAACAAATGTGTTATTAAAGTCTGAAGGCTCTACATTAAACTGCTTTCAATTGAATGAATGTTTTTTCAGCATTTATACTCTACTGTAACCTGTCTGTCTCTAGTAAATTAGTTAAAGGTTTAAGGTTTGTTAATGATACCAGCCCTTTAATAAACTTCATGTAATATCCCAGCTAGCCTCGAAATCCTCTGAGGTCAATCCTTTGTTGCTTCAATCTTCTTAGGATTTATGGTAACACATTTTGCTGATATGATATGATCCAAGTATTTTATTTGATTTTCACAATAAAAACACTTCCATCTTTTTGCATTCAATTGATTCTTTCTTACTACTTTTAATATTTCTCTTAAATGATTGATATGTATATTTAATGTAGAATTATATATTAATATATCATCAAAGAATACTAAAAAAAAGTTAATGGTTATAATACTTGATTCATTAAAGCCTGAAAAAATGGTTGGTGTATTTTTAATCCGAATGTTATTACCTTGAACTCATAATAATCATGACAGTTTTTTCAATATCTTACTCAAATATTCTGACATAATGGTAACTAGATCTCAAGTTTAATTTAGAGTAAAATTAAAAATCATACAACTTATCCATCAACTCATCAATCAATGGAATTGGAAACTTATTTTTAATAGTAAGATCACTAAGCTTCTTGTAATCAACGCAAAATCTCCATGAATTACCCTTCTTTTTAACTAACAACATAAGTAAGGCATAGAGACTGTAACTAGGTTGAATTACCCCATTATGTAACATCTCTTTAACCAATTTCTTAATTTCTTACTTGTGGATAAATAAATATTTGTAGGGTTTTATATTCACTAAATTAGATCCTGAAATTAATGGAATTATATGATCCATTTGTCTTATTGGAATAAGTTATTTTGGTTCATCAATGACTTCTTGGTATTCTTCCAATAAGGTTTTCATTTGTGAATTTTTCACCATATGTGGTGATTTACTAATAGCTTCTATAGATAAAAATTGGCCAATGTATTCATAGATTGCCTCCTTAAGACTCCTTATGCACTTTAGTTACAAAAACTATTTGTATTTTAGTTACAAAAGCTATTTGTAACGTAGCTTCTTCGAGAACTCCTCTTAATTCAATCATTCTACCTTCCTAAATGACAATTTTATCTTGATAAAATCAAATAGGATAGGTGAGTATAATCTCAGCCAATCAACTCCCAACACTATATTATTACATCTTCTCAACTTCAATGTCCTCAAGTCAGCCCTGAATTCATAATCTTGCATGAACCATATGAGCTCAGGGCTTTGAGCATCACATAACATCACATTGTCATTTGTTACTATAATTGCTAACACTATGGTTTTAACAATGGCAGCCTTAATTCCTTTAATCACATACTCATCTATGAAACCGTGGGTGCTCCCAGTATTAATTAGAATAATTATTACCCTGACAACTCCCCTTTATCATAATTGTATCGTGAACATAGTTATCTGCTAGTGTATGTAATGATAATCAATATTCATTAACAGTAAAATTGCCTACTATTTTTCCAATTCTATTTTCCTCCTAACATCTAAAAATTCTTCCGTTTCTTCCTTTCTCCCCTTTATAATATGTAATCTTTTTGGACTACATTGATGACCAGGCATGCACATATCACTAAATTTAAAACATAAGCCTAATTTTCTCCTTTATTTATGAAAAGTATCATAAAAATATTTTGTCCTTCGAGATGCCTCAATCTTTAATTGGTTAGAAGACTTGGATGAAAAGTTACATGTTGTTCTTCCTATATTGAAAGGAAGGTTTGATCTTTGAACAATCTTATTTTTCTTAGCCATAGTATTATTAGACTCATCTTATTATTTTACTTGCTCAAAAGATTACATCAAATAAAGTTTGTTTCAAAATCTTAAGCATCAGCTTGGTATCTTTCCTTAATCCACTAATGATTCTAGAAATATAGTAAGATTCTAGTAGAGGAGGATTTAATGCATTCATCAAAGATTTTTATTCCTCAAACTTCTCCACATGATCTTTCACTCCATTATCTTGTATCAATTTGTTGAATTCCTCAACTATATCGTCTCTACTACCAAATCTTTTACAAATGGCCTTATAGAATTCATCCCAATTGGTCAGATATTCACCTGCATACATGAATTCCTCAAACCAAATCTCTACATTTTCATCCAAGTATAAAGAAGATATTGCTACCTATTTATAAATAGGCACAAAGTTTAGTTAGAAGAATTGTTAACACTTCCTTACCCATCCTCTAGGATTATCTCCTAGAAGGTTGGCAGATCCACTATTGGCAATGTTGGATTGTTTCTAGCCTTGTAGTGATCCTAGTTTCCCATATTTTCTCCACGGTCATGGCTTTTAAATCCATGTAGTAATATTTCCTAAATGACATGAGCTCAAGTTTCATTATATTTGACAAGATTCTTGCGGAATTATCCCCAACTGTCTTTCCTACCATTTGATTAGCTAACAATGACTGGATATGGTTAGTTAGGGCTTCAATCTTCAAATTGATTTGATTAGATCTTTTGTCTTGTTTTATCTACCTTGTTTATTTTCTATCATTGTTTCTTGAATTTTTTGATGAATCCCTTGTATTTGTTCATCAAGTCTTTTACAATATTCTTCCACATTCATCATATTAATTTTCTTCACCATTTTCTTAAGCTTTAAACAATGCTAGAATCGATTAATGGTCGAGGATCAACTTTTATATCAATTGTTAGACCTTGGCCTTAACAAGTGAATGTTAGAAAGGAAGAAGAAGAAAGAAAAAAAGAAAAAAAGAATGTCTAATATATAAATTGTTACTCCATTACTTGTTCATCACGCTTTTTGTTACAATGTTAAATACAAGGAATTCAACTAACTCATAACTTCCAACTAACTACTTATTCATCACATATTTTATTCTTTATTTACACATGATTATCATGTTACTTATTGAACTTCTCTTCCTACAAGCTTCCATGCCTTATCTTTCTACACTTCTCTAGTAAGTTGTAACATTTTGCCTAATTTTTTTTTGTTCTAAGTAGTGGTTGCGGCGGTTGAAAGGGTTAAGCTAGGGGTTGTTACTAGTGCATCTGTTGGTGTAGGCTTGTCTTCAGCATAATGGTTGTTCATTGGTGGGAGATTAGTTGATGTATATGTTTTGCATTGTTGTACAGTGAGTTTGGTGGCTGGTGGCAGGTGGTTGTGGGGGAAGATGAATAGTATGGGGGTGTGTTTGACTAGGGTGTAAAATTATTATTTTTTAGATTTTGATTGTAAACAAAAAGGCTAAATAAATTTACATTTTTATTTTTATATCATTATTGATGGGGACCTCACAAATTCTAGATTTGTTTTAGGAACTGGCTTATGAATCATTTAATTGTAAGAACAATTAAAAGTCCTGTTATGGTACCAAAACTGACATGGGACAAATAAAGATTTAAGATAAATAAAAGAAAAAGAAATGATTAGAATTAGAAGGAATGGGTTAAAGAATAGAAAGAAATGAGTTGAAGAAAAAAGGAATAATAGGGGTTGAAAAGTTGAAATTCTGTAACTTTTTTATCAATTCATCATAATCTTAACATATTGTCAAAAATTACAAATAAATAGTAAAATCATAATCATAATCACATTTAGGATTAAAACCCACTAAATTATAAAATTTCAATAAAAGAACATAAATTAAAGTCTAATAATAAAACTAAATAAAATTCAATAACTTGGACTTGGATATACTCAATCTCTCAACCAAAAAGTAATGAGTTGGGTTATCTTTATTGTCTCTGTCTATACACAAGCATGATTTATGACACATATCCTATGTCCCAACATATATGATTTGCGTTTCTCATATTCTTCTTCCATGTATTTAATAATTTCTCTTGCTCAACCAAATTGTTAGTTCTTTTCTTCTTAATATGTATTTGCATGTGTTGTGGACACTACAGTCTATTGTAAATATTGAAACTATCTATGAAGAATTGTTAAATTCTCTATCATAAAAATGCAAATCCTTGTTTGAATATCTTGAAAACGTTTTTGGGACCCCTTCTAAAAAAAAAGAGAGGCTAAATATGGAAATTAGTTAGCTTGCAGAGTAAGTTCATTAATTTTCACTAATATATGAATGTAACTAAATGCTTCTTATGTCCTATTGGAAATATTTATTGGATTTTTTTTAATGCCTTACCTTTAGTTTGTTAAAAATTATGTTATACAAAGGTTTGTATTATACTTGCAAAAGCATGGTGTTTGTTCAGAAAGACAATTTTCTTCAATAAAGCTTAAAGTCTTAGGATATTGCTTAGATGTATATGTTCTACAAAGGTTTTTGGAACTTTGTGAACAACAACTAAATATTTCAGGTGACTTGGTTCTTACATACTCTTATCTTTGCTAAGTTTTTCATATGTTAATTACTTATTATTAATCCAGAAGAAGGCATCTTTAAGAGGCAATTCTTCTCAATCTTGATCTAGGGAACTAGGTTTCTTACCTTAAAGTTAACAATTATGCATAAAAATATAGTCTATGCATATTTTCATGTTGTATAATCACTTTGTTTTTTGTTCCCCCATGATTATCTCTAATGTTCATCAAATAGATGAGACAGAAAAAGATGTCACAAACAAAGAGTACATTAAGAAGAGAAATAAATATTGTTTATGTTAAATTTCATGAAAAACATAAACGCAGCGAAAACGGTAAATTTAAATATTTTTCAAGAGTCTCAAGATCTTGTTAAATAGATTTAGAGTTGTTTAGGGTTTATACAAAAATTATTTGAAGATTAGATTTTCTTTTTGGCTTTGAATAATTGCTTTAATGTTGGTTTATCGCAAACCACAAGTCGTCCAAGTATTCGGCCTCTAACGGTAATCCACATAAACCACTTGTGGGAAATATCTTAAACCCTTTTAGGAAAGAAAGATTGCTATGTTTTTAAGTGTTAACTCTTTTCTTTTGTGTTTTTAGGTATTTAGTATTGTACTATGCATTACTCTAAAAATAAAAGACATAGCATTTTTTTTATAGGAAAATCTGAAAATCCTATAAATAGCAAAATATCAATTTTCCCCTTAAGTAATATCATATATATTATTTCAAGATAATTTTAGAAATTTATTCAATCAAATCTCTACATGATTTTTTAGATCTAGAATTGTAATTCTCTATATAAATTGCATTTTAGTTCTTAATTTCTAAACTTATTTATAATCAAGTACACTCGATTAATTATCTCATTTTAATTTTTGACCAATGGTTCTTATGTGTGTGACCCACTAGGTTTCCTAATAAGTTGGCCAAAATATAAATCACAATCATAAATAAATTAAATAGATTAATTTATTATAAATTTAACAATTGATTGATTTATATTTAAAGATCAAGTTTAATGTCTAACAACCTGTTATGATCTCTTAAATATTAGAAAAGTCATAAGTGGTTTGACCTAACCTTTCACTAAGCAGTTTCTCAATGTAATTATTATCCCTTCATCAATAATATTTTGATTCTGATTTAGACAATATAGCATGAAGTGTGTCTACTCTGTCAAATCATATTTATTCTCAACATCATAGTCATTGATATTTTAAATAAGATTTGAAACTCTTTTCAAATCTCATTTCACCTTGTGCAAAGACTTGCAATTAATACTATTTGAGAACAAATATAACATTTTTCTTAATTCATCTAGGGTGATGAATTCTCTCTTGATTACTCAAATACTTTCATATAATTATATGTTTGTCAAAACACTCCCTTAACTAAAAATCAAAGACACAAAAATTATCTTAAGATTGTATTTGGCAAACACGCCTTAAGAACACAAAAAACGTTTTTTTCTTTGGTAAAAACTTGATTAACCAAACATGTCTTTATGGTTGGAATGGGCTCAACCTAGTCATATGGGCTGGGCCTCCTGGCCCGAAACCCAAGCCTAGACACAGAAATCAAAAGGGGCTTAGCCCAGCCATATGGGTTGGGCTTCCTAACCCAAAGCCCAAACCCATAAACATAACCCATAACAAAAACAGTACCAACAAAGATAAAACAAACATTTTTGCTTGAACTAACAAAGAACAATGAAGAACATCATTGAAGAATCCAGAATAATGGGTTCTAAACCAGACCATATATGATAAATCCAAAGGTATAGAGAGGTTCGAAAGCATGCAAGGATAAAAAAATTTGGCATCTATTCATTTTGATTATCATTGAATTGTTACGATTTGGTCAGAGAAAGTTTCAGTTTAAAAATCAAAACTCTAAAATTAAAACCTTAAAATACATGTTATTAATGCAAAAGAAACCTAGATTGCTAGCTAAAAAGGTCATGCGGAGTGGCTAGTGCAAAGAAATGGACCAAACTGGTTCAAATCATGTAGTCAAGGCAATGTTCTACCTAAGAACATTGCCCTGAAAAAATACAGAAACCCTAAAAAAACCTAGAAATGATCTCAACCCAGAAACAACACTAAAACTTAGGAGAAACAACCTAAACCTAGCAACCAAGGCCCAAACATGTTCCTATAATTGCCTTAAACCGTCCACAAAAAAAAAACAGAGATTAAGAGGAAAATAGTAAACACAACCTAGGCTACCAAAACATCTATTTCTATGCATAAGCACAATTACATTGATCATCTTTCACATTTTTAACCCGGGGCTGATGATGTGCATCATGGGGATTATAATCCATCTCGTAAAGTTGAACCTAATCTACAAGAAGATTCAGATGGCCCAATAACAAGAGCGAGAGCGAAACAACTGCAAAGGGCCTTGACGAGTCAAATTGGAATGATTGAAGCTGCTTCGGAGTTAAAAGCTAGCAATTTGTTCGGAATTGATTCAAAGGTTCTTATTTGCCTACAATTAAAACTTGAACATGGGAAAAGCCCTTAATGGTTCTTTTAATGTTGGGCTACTTGAGTTTGGATTGATAATAAGAGATTGATGTTGTTTACGGTCAGAATAGTAGATGAATTTGAACCCGATTTTAAAGTCATCCATTGTATTTTAAGACAAGACTAATCTAGGTAGATTTCAAGTTCAGAACGTGATCTTTCTAGATTGTCCAACCATGATTGCATTGGACTTTTATGCAAGAAGTTATAGCCGTTTTAAATTTGATCTGTTTATGTTTCAATTAAGGTCAGAAAACGTGTGTTAGTTAAATTTATCTAGTTACTTTGTCAAAGTCTAATTTTTGAGCTTGACTTCTGTGATGTTGAATTTTCCTAACTATGGAGGGATGTTCCAATTATAAATATAGTATAGAATATGTAATAAACACTTTTTGCCAAGATTTGAAACTTAATTCAGAGAATTAAGAATTGTTCTTCCAAATTGATTTTTGTGAAGAACCCTACCTGACTTATCACCCTTCAATCATAAAGAATGTGGCGTCGAAATTCTAGATTGATCTTTATGGCGTCCAGATCGACTTATCAAAGTATCAATCTAGTCTATCCTTCATCTTATTTACCTTAAAATCACTATAATCCAGCCTAAACACCAAAAGAAAGACAACCAACCATACTCATCCTTCATTCATTTTTCATCAGATTCATTGTTGCTGATTTTCGAATCATTCACGACACATCACATAAACAATATGCATTTGGCTTAGGCAACCTTATCAAAACACTAACAATAGTCTAAGAATAACATAAACAAGATAGCAATCAAGCTTCAAAACATGTTACCATAAAGACTTCAATGACTATCTTGAACATCAAAACTTGTTAAGAATGTATCTCAACCTAACATTTATCACCTAAAAGCAATCTTAAGCATTCAACTAAACTTTGGACAACACTTAAACATACACACATACATACATACATATATGTATACACACACACACACACACACACACACACACACACACACTAAAACATGCTCTGATTAAACATTAAAAAAAACAAATAAACAAATACCTATTGCATTTAAAATAACTAAAGGCTTTAAAAGAAAGCATAATAAACACTTAATGCAAAAGATAACAATGAAAACATAATGGAAAAGGAGGGGTGTGATCATTAAGATACACCCCCTCATCAAAGTTGAAAGCTTACCTTATCTAAAGATGTTGCCTCCTTGGTATCTTTCCTTGAGTTATGATGGTGTGTGGCAGTGTAGTTGTGTGTCTAAGAATGGGTAGAGAGCTTGGTAACAATGGTGAGGATGAGTGGTTCAAAGAGTAATCTATGTTTTTACTCTTTTTTCTCTTGTCCTCCCTCTTCTTCCTCTTTCTTCATGGCCTTTTGCATGAGTTTTTAAAAGGGCTATTGGGATCTCTTTTGGGGATATCAGTTGAACTATTCTCTCCTTTTGATGTAGAAGAATCAATCCAAACCATCCATTAAGATCAGGGGTCAGGCTTTGCTGTGTTTCAGAGCCGATAAAAGTGGGTACACTAGCAAGCCTAGCTGGTTAGGGCGTGGGTGGCTTCTTGTAGCAGCACCTTCAGGATTGCAAAAGAGCTTTTATTTTGTCTAGGTAGGAGTACAACATGCAGGATATAGGGGTGCATTTATTGTCTTGTTCAGGGAAGAGATTAGGGTGATTTTGAACTTGGAAGATAGCAACAGAATAAGTCTTCTCGAATCTTTTAGGAAGGTATAAGATCTGCAGTAGCCAGGCAACAAGTCATCTGACCCCGAAGTTTAATGTCTTTTCTATTTTAGTTCTTGATTTCTGATTTATGCAAATTGATCTCCAATTGACTATTTAACTTTTAATTTTCTTTAATTTCATCCATGATTTCACCCAATTGAGTTTTGAAAAAAATTAAATATAGTTCTCTAAAATTTCAATCTTCTTAATTAAACCCAAATTAAGTTTTTAAACTTATTGTTCACCAATTAAATCTCTAATAAAATTGATTCGACCCATTAAAAATCTAATTAAGTTCTTACACTTAATTAATTCTTTTAATTTATGAGTGAATCTTATTTTAATTTATGCTGAAATGTGTACCTTAACCATATTTTTAATCAAATTTTTCAACGATAAGAGGATTTAAGTTCTCTTGATATCGAGGCAGATTTGGTGTTGATTGTGCGCAATTGGCACAAAAGGAACCGCATAAAGGAGAAACAATTTCTTTGTCCCATAACCAATCATTCAGGTCTCCACAACGATTTTGGAAATAGTAGAGCTATTTATATGCTGGTGCCGTAGTGCATTAATATTGACGATGACAATGGCGGTGGTACATGTTGAAACTTTTGAGTCAGTGATTGCCATGGAAGAATAGAAATCCTGGTGAGGTGCCAGATTTTTTCCAAGAAATACCATTTACTTGCTTATGGTCACCATGGGATCCTAGGACGGATAATTTGGAGACAGCCCTGCCCTTCAGATTACCTGCACCAAGTGATTGTTTTGAACTCAAAAATTCAAACCTTGACATTCGAGGTTGTTCTATCTCGGTTTTATTTGTTTTGACGTTTCAAAATGTTTTTGAAAAAATATAAAAATTTTTATTTTTTTTACTTCAAATTAATATTTTTTAGGTGTTTTTAGATCATTTTGATATGCTGATTTTAAAAATAATTTTTAAAAAATAAAAAATATATTATTTTAATACATTTTTAAGTGAAAAGCACTTTTAAAAACAACCGCAACCACACTCTCAAAGTTGAAATTTTTTCTAGTTTGATAAATCTAACTTTCCTAGTGTAATTTTTTTTTATTTTTTTTTAATTACAGATATCCGAACTAGCTTATAGATACCAATCCTCCGAGGTTCTTAGATTAACAATTAAACTTGAGATTTGTAATATTTCAACTATTAATTTTCAAAGAACCAACTCAATTCTGACTAGTATACAAAATCGATTGCATTAGCATTGGAGTTAGCGCTGTTCATTAAAGCAGTCCACTTTCATTGATTGAATGTCCCAGGAGTGAAAATTACCAGGGCTGGTTTTCAATGCTCGGTGGTTTTTTAACCTCGTGGGTCTGCATTGAGTTTCATTTTGTTTTTTTCCACCATGTTGAGAATGTAAGATGGTGCTCAGAACAATAGAACATTTGCTTAGGTCTGCATACGAGAAAGAGAGGACTGCTCTGAGACTCTGGGTAGTCCAAGGAAGTGCCATAATATAGAGGGAAAGAGTACGATGAGAATGGTTTAAGTGAAGAAGAGGATTCGATTAGTGGATCAGATGTATAGGATGCTCAAGATGAAGAGAAGCGAGATGAGGAGGAAGAGGAAGAGGCTCCTTTGATACATTTGCTTAGGACATCTTTCAAGCTCAGGTGATTGAAAATTTCAGGAAACGAAAACAGAGGCCAGAGAAGGAGAAGCAGAGGAGTTTCTGCTTTCTAGATTATCAGGTGCGAAATGCATTATGCTCGGCTAGGTGCAGCTTAATTCTTACTTTTTTAAGCTCCATGCTGTGCATGCTCCAAGCAGGAAAAACACAATTTGTAATCTGTTTATTCTTCTCCACGCATCCAACAGGAAGGCCAGCGGCAGTATCAATAACAGCAAAAACGCCAGTAACATTCTTGTGGTTCATGGTTATCAAAGATGGTCAATTTCATTCTCATTTTACTTTTGGTTTCTATTCCCCTCTTAGCCATTAGCATCCCTAAAACTTGAAAAACAAAGTTGAAAAGATCATGAGCCTGCAATGCGATGCATTTCTTGACAGCGAGGCTGTGAAGACAGCATAAACCATTAAACCGAAACATGGCCAGCAAAAGACCAGCAACTTTAGTATCAGACAGAATCGGTCATCAGGTGCCAATAAAGAATAAGCAAAGCAGTTCTCAAACTAAAGCCGAGGACAAGCAACGAAGCAACCTGTACAGAAGCAAAATAGTACCCACGTTGAGGAGAATACACCTGTTGGTTCTTATGTAGGCACCACAACAAACACAAACATCAGAATGCGAGGCATTTCTTCTCTGCCGAATTCATTAGGGTTGCGAGTGATGCCATGAAATCACGTTCTTGCCAAAAACATATATATATTAAAAAAGCACACTGAAAAAATATTGCAGTCATAAACTGCAAAACAACAGAGGTTCATAACCAAACAAAAAAGTTGGGTAGTTCCATGACTGAAAGAACCTTCAATATTAAATTTAGAATGAAACAAGGTTTTTTCGTCACCTCTCCCGCAGATATGTGGCGGGAAAGACATTCAATACAAAATGGATAAACACCATCTCGTGTAACTACAGTTACAATCAGAGCAAGAACACCATCGCCATTAAAACAAGGGTACTAATCTGAAAATTTGAGAAGAATTATTCGAATAAGAACATAAATGGCGCAAAATTGCAAAACTTCACTAATGACAACCTAAGCCAAGGTGTCAGCAATATCACAACACTAAATATAACCCCATTTAAGTTCTATCTTCTCCCGGCAATTCTCAATAAAGGAGAAATTATACCCTGTATCTCTTGTAGTGAATGTTGAATTCTGATCTCCTCTTCAACTGACCTTTTAAGGTTTCTAATATGACTTTTCAAAGCATCAGAAGCTCTAATATCATCAGCCCGCATTTCAAGTACCTTTTTAGTCAAGCCCATCAATAAACCTGAATGTCTTGGCATAGTTGAGTGCTTATGCAAGAAACCCAACAACAACCCAAGCTCCTCCTCATCCAAATTCACAACGCATTTCAATAACTTCCTCCTTGCCACCATTTCCTCCATCACAGCCACCACATTCTCTGGATTCTTCCCACTCAAAACTGAAACCAGCGCTTCTTTATGCCTAAACTTCTTCAACAACTTATCATGCTCCGACAATTTCACCTTCTTTGGCCTCATTATCAAATGATCCCCCTCATTTGGCTTCTCCCCTTGACTCCTATGAAAATACCTAAAATATGTTGGCCTCAAAGCCCGCCTCTGTGGTTCCTCTACACTGCCTAGCGCCCAAAAATTCCCTGATTTACTCTCTCCCACATCCTCCTTTCCTTTTCTCCTCCCAGCAAATATAATCCCATTGGAAGACCCAATGACCCTAGTCATACAATCCGGAGAAAACCCAATGGACATAAGCGGGGCAGGAAACCTCATGGAATGAGTAACCTTCATTTTTGCATAATCAAAAACCTTCATATACCCATCTAAAGCCACACTCAAAATCCTATACTGCAAAGCCTCCTCTCCACTCTCTTTCCCTACTTTCCCTACACAAATAGAAGTAACAGTCTTGTTATGACTCTCCATCGAATAAACCATCTTCCCTCCTCCAATCAAATCCCATATCTTCAAACTATTCCCTCCTGCAGTCGCAACCATTCCGCCTGAGGGCAAAAAAATCACATCCTCAACTGGCTTTCCATGATTCACTTCGATAACTGATTCCTTACTATCAACCCTCACATCCCACAGCTTTACCGTGTGATCATAAGACCCAGTAACAAATATCTCTCCATTAATCGGAGAGCAATCACCACACCTCGCATAGTCCCTGTGACCATACAAGTCCGAAACCACACTCTCTCCAGCAACATCCCAGTACTTAACAACAGAATCATCACCACCAGACACCAAATGTAGCTTATCGAGTAACGGGTACTTAACAAAACGAACAGGGCGCGTATGGGACTTCAGGCGACGAAGAGGGGTTCGTGTCTTTACATCGAATACCCGAATAAGGCCGGAGAGATCGGAGGCAGCGATCAGGGAGCCGTCGCAGCGGAAGGAGCAGGAGGTGACAACATCGGAGAAGGAGATCTTGGAGGTGGGAGAGAGTGTTTGGGAGGAGAAGAGAGTGAGGGAAGCGGAATTGGCGGCGGCAAATTGGTGTGGGGATATAGGTGAGAAATCTATGGAAGGGATGGAGGAGATGAGGTTTGAAATTTGGTGGGATTTGAAGGAAGACCAGTATTTGGATTCAGGGGTTTTCGATGGGGTTTTAGCTTTGGGTTTTAGCTTTGGTTTTGTAGGGAAGGTTTTAGAGATGGTGATTTCTCGGGGTTGTTCTACAAGAAGGTCTGCCATTGCAGATGGCTTTGCTTTTCTTTTAGGGTTTTAGCAGTGGTTTGCACATAGAGTTATACAATTGCTCGCAGCTAGCAGGCTGGCTGGTAAGATTACCCTTTAATTCTCCAATACCTAAGCTAAAATGCCAATACCCAAAAGCCCACAATTCTGTACCATAGCCCATGCTCAAGCTTTATTCCCTGTATTTTGAACAAAATTATAGCATAGTTCTTTATGTTAGAATACCTGTAGCAGGCTAATAATTCTAGCTAACTCACTTTATTAGAACAGGTTTCTCTTAATTCCACATGCATCTTTTATTAAACTAAAATACGACGGCAGTCCTAAGATTATTCTTCCAACTCTTGATCTTTGCTTTTGTTTCATAGTTGTCTCCTTTGTCATCATGTTTGTTCTAGAAATTTCGTTTAGCTTCTTCGTTTTTCTTTTCTTTTTTTGAATAATTTCTCACAACCTTCTGTCAATTTTCTTTTATCTATTAAAAAAAAAACCAAGAGGGGAGCTCGAGAAGGAACTTGCATTAATGGGAGAGTTGGATTTGCATAAATATGAATCTTTTTCTTTAATTTTCACTCTTTAAAAATCATATGTCATTTAGGTTCTCTTCTAATTGTTGATTTGATGTTTATTTTTTTTTAATTTGGTGTTTTTCTCCTAGATGAAATTATGCTTTTTATGTTCTACTAGCTTCTCTTTTTGGTTTTTAAATTTTAATTTCCTCCCAAAGCTTTTTTTTAATTGTTAGAAAAACTTATCCATGTTTTTTTTCATTTCCTAGATGTCCTTGACGCTACGTGGTATTGCTTGTTTTTGTGTTTCAAAAACGCTTTTGAAAAAATTTAAATTTTTTTTCTTTGCTTTAAATTAATATTTTTTTGGTGTTTTTAGATCATTTTGATGCGTTGATTTCAAAATTAATTTTAAAAAAAATAAAAAAAACATTATTTTGATATATTTTTAAGTAAAAAGCACTTTGAAAAGCAACCGCAACCACACAGAGGCGATTCCTTTTCTTTCTCTATATTTTTGCTGCACTTTTATTTCTTTATTTCCATTGGTTTTTCTAAATAAGTTGTTTGATGCACATCTTATTTTGTTTTTCTTATTGATAAGTTGCTTTTTCTAGATTTTCAATTGTTACTCCTCTTTATAGTTGAGTAATAATGGAGAATAAGGAAATAGCTTGAAAAGATATGGTAGTCTTTACTGTTCACTTTCCCTCCCTTTATTTTATTAGTTCTTGATTATAGGCAAAAATTTAAATAATGAGATGTATTCAAATTCGTAAAAAATATAGAGCATAGAATTTGTCATGATCAATTTTTCACCCTCAATTTTTATATGTATCTAATTTATTTTTTGGTATTTAGTTTTTATTATGATGATAATATAAATAATAAAAAGAAAAAAAAGAGTTTAGGGAGTAAAATAAGAAGAAAGAGAGAACAGGAGACTAAGAAGAGTTGAGATTAAAAATAATAAGGAAGAATATGCAAAAGAGAAAAAAGAAAAATAAATAGGAGGATCAAGAAAAATTAGGGGTGTTAAAAAAAATTAGTTCATTTGTAATATTTATATTATTTGACTCGACCCAACTCGTCAAAGTCAGATAATGTGAATATTACAGATGATACTAGGTCTATAAACCTAAGAAATTTATGTCAAAGATTGGGTAGTAGGTTGAGATTTTTGAAACTCAGTCAACCCGACCCAACATATATACCTTATAACAACAAACTTAATTTGTTGTTGTATGTTTTTTTTTTCAATTGATTCTTCCATTTTAGTCAATTGATTCAGATGATATATTAAGTATAAATTATTTGTTACAGTTTATAACAAGTTTTGTATAATTTATTGAGCCTAAATCTTAATTCTAATTAAGTTCAACCCATGAAAGTTGGCATTATAAGGCCCAACTCATAGATGTTTATAATATCCATAAGAAATTTAGCCCAACTTGATATATTGAATCCGCTTGGGATCCAAAAAAATGAAATGGATCAAGTTTATAATTTGTTAAATATTAGAAGTTGGGTTGGATATAATTATAGACCCAAACCTGACCCAACTATATCCATGAACATCCCCTTAGAAAAATTGAAAAATTATTGAAAGAGATCCTACACATTAACAAAAGAAAATTTAATTGAAAAATTATTGAAAGAGATCCTACACATTATTTTTGCAGTTTAGTTTTTCTTTTCATACAGAGTATCCTATACAATATAAATAAGAGACATCTAGAAAAAAAACGAGGGGGCATGAGAAAATCATTTAAAAAAAAAAAAGACACACTCTTACAAAGGATCCATTTAGCTTGTTAAAGCAAAGAAGAAAAAGAAGAACAAAAAAAAAAAATCCTTAGCCAAAAACACCAACATAGCCACACCCGATACAAATCAACCAACAATATTAATGGACTGATTAAGGATGCCAATTAGGCTAATGACGAGATCAATGGGTCAAGAAGCTTAAGAGGCACTCAATGGGCTTACTCATGATATTTAGGTCAAGTCAAGCTTTCAGACATCAACAAAGAATTATCAGGATTTTATTAATGTGATATATGCAAGAGTTAGACAAACTTAAGTCAATTTTGGGCTTATTAAGTTAATTTTGAGCTTATATTTTTTTAGTGTATAATTTTACACGAACAAGCATAATTTTTTATTCGACTGTTTGATTGGGCTGAAATTTTATCAAAAGATTTCAGAGGCCTAATTTTTATATAATTTTAGAATTTTATAGTGATCAGAATTGTGAATTTTGAGGCTAAAAGTTATGATTAGATCTTAATTAATTTAATTTACATACAAGAGGGGCATGATCTATCTACAACATGGACCTAATTATTTTTGCAATGGTGGGCTATCCAAATAGAGTAGGTGACAACCTTGATTAATCAAGTTTTTCCATATGTTTTATTGATTCAATTTAAGTTTAGGAGTCTTTATTGTGTGTGAAAAAAATTTATAGCAGCAAAAAAGTTTATATTAGATAAGTTTGACAGCTTAAAAATTCTTATTTTATATGAAAATACAGTTAACAAGGAGTCCATGTCCTATAAGGAAACCAAGGGGCAACAACAAGCTTATTTTAAAGGTTTTCTTATCATTCCAGGACATTATTGATGATTTTAGGCTTATTTTTTCTAATACATAGTTTTATGCTAACAAATATAACATTTGATCTGACCATTGAAACAGGCTAATATTTTTTTTCAGAAGAGTACAAAGCCTTATTTTATATAGGGCTAAAATTCCATAGCGACCGGATAACTAGAATACCTTGTGATAAGATCCAAAAGCTACTATACAGAAATTGCATTATTTTCCTAGGTTGTTTAGGATTATTTTTTCTAATAATACTCATTTAATATTTTTCCAGTCTTGTTTAGGGTATTTTTACCTAGTATAAATAGGTTGTAATTAGATAGTAATTAGATTTTTCCTTTTAGGTTGGTTATTCATAATTATTATTATATATGTGAGGTTTGCTTTTACTTTTGGTTCTTCAAGAACTTTTTTTAGACTTATCAAAGATCAATTGTCTTTGTGGTGTTCTTCCTTATACTTCTTGTTCGTGATTCTTTTATAATTATTGATTTTCTTAGGGTATTAGGTATCTTAGTTTCAAATATTGATTTTGGGTTTATTTGGACACACTTAGGTTTAGGTAAGTCTAAAGTTGTGAAATCATTAACTATTAGTTAGTTTGTGTCAATAAAATTTTTTCTTAGTTTAAGACTATTAGTTTTAATTGAAATCATTATTCTAGTGTTAGTTTGAGTTTATTATAGTCTTATTACATTAGTTTCTTGCTTTTACATTCATTTTTTACGTTTTCATTTGTATTTGTATTTGATTCATTTTGTTATTGTTTTCATATTCGTATTTTATTTTCTTTATAGTTTTTGGATGTTTCTTGCTCCTTTGAATCCAAAAATATGAGGTTAACATTGTGAAGTTTTATTTTTTTATTGTTAGACATTACTTAAAGGATTGAAAAGATGAGTATGAGAGGTAAAAGGTAAAAAGATGAGCATATTATTGTGAAAAGCTATATTTGATTGAAACATGAAAGAAGTGATATCTATTTAAGTGTATAGATATAAGAGAGTGTTTGAGGATATATTTTATTGTTTCTCAGACTCTAACAATGTCTTCTAAAGATGCATCATCACCACCAAAATATCATACCTTTTTTATACATGTTATACAACAACAATTGGAAAGGGTGGAATTAAAGTTTAAGAGAGTTTTTGACAGATTAGAGAGGCATGCGAATAAGATTAAAAACCTATGAGGAGGAACAAATTATAAGGGTCTAGAGGTTAAAAAGCTAGAAAGGCATGTTACACCACCTATAAATGAGTTTATTGATGATAACGACGACGAGGGAGCTAAAGATAGGTTTCGGCAGCCTAAAAACCAAATGGCTAGTGGTTTTTGTCAAGGTGATCAATTCAGCCATAGGGGTGAAATTTGAGATTTTAGGTATCACAATGGCTTGGATAAAAACTTGGGCAGTATTGAGATGAAAGTTCCAGCATTTCAAGGTAGAAACAATCCTGAGGCTTATTTAGTGTGGGAAAAGAAAATTGAGTTTATTTTTCATTATCATAACTATATGATGGTGTTTGCAATAACTAGTATAAACAAAGTTGATTATTTAGTGGGATCAACTTATATTGGGTAGAAGGAGAAACCATCATAGACCTATTCTTACTTAAAATGATATAAAAATAATCATGAGGAAAAGATTTATTCTGAGACACTACCACCGAGGTTTATATCAAAGGTTGCAAAGTCTAACTTAGGGGTTTAAGAATATAAAGGATTATCACAAAAAGATAAAAATCGCTATAATCAGAGCTAAAGTAGTGAAGGACATATAAGCAATAATGACAAGATTTCTAAATGGATTGATTCACGATATTGTAAATGAAGTAGAATTACAACATTTTATTGAGTCAGAAGAGATGATACGTATAGCTATAAAAGTTAAAAGGCAACAAAAATGTAAGAGTAGTAAATGACAAGTAATTCAGGTTCTTTCTCATCATGGAGACCAAATTATATGAGAGAGATAGGGCTGCTCAAACCAAGCCAATTATAAGGTCGAACCTTCTAAGGCAAAAAAAAAAAAGAAGGTTGTTGCTAATTCTAAAGGTAAATTTGATATTCAACCTACTCGTAACCATGATATTAAATGTCTTAGGTGTTTTGGGGTTGGGCACATAACTTCTCAATAACTAAATAAGAAAGTTATGATTTTAAAGGATCACAGTGAAATTGAATCAGAAAGTGATAGATCTAAAGATGATGAGATGCCACTACTTGATAATTGCAGTGATAGGGATGTAAAGTATCTGGTTGAGGGTGAATTGTTATGAATTTGGTATGTATTTAATGTTCAGATCAAGAAATATGATGTGAAGCAGCAAAGAGATAATATATTTCATATAATATGTCATATCAGCAACAAAGTATAAAATATGATTATAGATAGGAAGAGTTGTGTTAATATTGCTAGTACTATATTTATTATGAAATTGAATATGAACACCATTAAATATCATAAACCTTATAGGCTTCAATGGTTGAAAAAATATGGTGAAATAAAGGTTACAAAACTAGTTTTGGTGTCATTTTTTATTAGGAAGTATTCTGATGAGGTTTTGTATGATGTAGTTTCTAAGCATACGAGTCACTTGTTATTAGGATTTTTATGGCAGTTTGATAGGAAAATTATATATGATGGGTTTAGGAATAGATATACTCTTGTAAAAGATAAAAATTTCATCACACTTATATCATTATTATCGAAACATATCTACAAAAACCAATTAAAGTTAAAAGGAAAAAAAAAAGGTAGAGGGGAGTGAAAATACAAGAGAGACTGTGAGTTTAGAGAAAACCATGGGAGCCATATAGAGAAAAAAAATAACAGATTCAACTAAAAGAGGAAAAGAAATAGTTTTAGTCGAGAGTAGAGGTAAAACACAAGGAGAGAAGAAAAAATGATGAAAAAATAAAAGAGTGTGAAAAAATAAATAAGAATCTAAGTTTTTATGCAAAGAAAAACGAGATCAAAATTGTTTTTTATTCTAACAAGTCGATGATTGCACTTTTATACAAAGAGGCTTATTTTAACACTACCAAACTTGATCATTGTCTTCCTAGTGTGGCTGTTTCTTTATTGTAGGAGTTTAAAGATATGTTACTCAATGAGATTTCTAGTGACTTACTACCGATAAAAGGAATCAAAGATCAGATTGATCTTGTACCCGACACTATGATTCCTAACTGACCAGCCTATCGAAGTAATCCAAAAAAAAAAAACAAAGAAACTTCAAAGGCAAGTTGAGGAGTTGATGTCAAAGAGGTATTTAAGATAAAACATGAGTTCAGGTGTTGTTCTAGTGCTATTTGTGCCTAAAAATGATGGAACTTAGAGGATGTGTGTTGATTGTTGCGCTATCAATAATATTATGGTAAAGTATAAACATCATATCCCTAGGCTTGATGATGTGTAGATGAATTACATGATTATTATGTATTTATGAAAATTGATTTGAAAAAAGGATATCATTATATTAGAATGAAAGAGGGTGAAAAAGGAAAAACTGCTTTTAAGACTAAGTATAGTTTGTGTGAATTATGCCTTTTAGTCTTATTAATGCCCCTAATGCTTTTATGAGATTGATGAATTATGTGCTGCTTGTATTTATAGGCAAATTTGTAGTTATCTATTTTGATGATATTTTGATATATGATAGGAGTTTGTATAAACATATTAAACATTTACATAATGTTCTTGATGCTTTGCATAAAGAGTTGTTGTAATGCTAATTTGAAAATGTGTACTTTTTGCATCGAAAGAATTGTGTTTCTAGGTTATGTTGTTAATGCAAAAGGTATTGAAATGACTGAGAAAAAAGTTAAGTCTATCCAAGAATGGCCTACACCTAAATTGATCACTAAGATAAGAAGTTTTCATGGTTTGGCTAAATTTTATAAATGATTTGTTAAAGACTTTAGTACTCTAACCGTATCTTAACTGAAATTGTTAAAAAGTCAGTAGGTTTTAAATGAGAAATTCAACAAAATAATGCATTTAAACTTCTTAAAGAGAAGCTTTGTTCAACACCTTTATTAGTTTTACCTGAATTTACAAAAAAACTTTTAAGATTGAATATGATACCTTAAGAATAGGTATTATAGCCATTTTAATGCATAATATATGACTTATTGCCTAATTTAGAGAAAAGCTCAATAGAGTAGCATTGCATTAAATTACTCTACTTACGATAAGGAGCTTTATGCTTTGGAGAGAACTTTGGAGACTTAGCAGCATTACTTATGACTAAAAGAATTCGTGATTTTTTTGGATCATGAATCGTTGAAATATCTGAAAGGACAAGTTAAGTTGAACTGGCGACATGTCAAGTGGGTGGATATCATTGAAATGTTTCTGTATGTGATCAAATACAAGCAAGATATGGAAAATATAGTGGTTGATGCATTATCGCAAAGATATATTCTTCTTTCTACTATGAATGTGAAATTTTTAGGATTTAAATATATGAAAGAATTGTATACCAATGATAGTGATTTCACTAATGTGTATGTTGCTTATGAGAAGTTAGTGTTTGGAAAGTTTTATAAACTTGATGGTTACTTATTTGAATATAATAAATTATGTGTGCTTGGTAGTTTTATGCATGAATTTTTTATTCGTGAAGCTCGTGGAGGTAATTTAATAGGGAATTTTAGTGTTAAAAAGGCTCTAGATATTTTTCAATAATATTTTTATTGGCCTAAGACAAAACGTGATATGCAAAAAGTGTGTGATAGAAGCATTGCACGTAAACAAGTTAAGTCTAAAGTCTTACTACATAATTTGTATACTTATTTGCCTGTATATAAGGAACCTTGGATAGATATTTATATAGATTTTAATTTAGGGTTACCTAGGTCAAAAAGGGGTTGATATTCTATATTTATGGTTGTAGATAAATTTTATAAGATGATGCATTTCTATCATGTCATAATATTGATGATGCAACCAATATAATTGATTTGTTCTTTAAGGAGATAGTGTGGCTTCATGGGGTTCCTATGAGCATAGTTTTAGATCACGATGTCAAGTTTCTTAGTTATTTTTGGAAGGCCTTGTGGAGAAAGTTGGGAACTAAGTTATTGTTTTCGATTACTTGTTATCCACAAATAGATAGACAAATGAAAGTAATAAATAAAACTTTAACTATGTTTTTATGTGTTGGCACTCAAAAGAATCTTAAGAATTAGAAAGACTAATTATTATTTATTGAGTTTGCTTATAATCAAAGTGCACATTCCTCCAATGATTATTTACCATTTGAAACTGTTTATGGTTTTAATATGTTAACTCCATTAAATTTGATTTCTTTACCTAGTGATGAAAAAGTTAGTCTTGATAGTAGTAAAAAAGCTCAAATGATGAAGGCACTCTATGAGAGTGTTCAACAACGTATAAAAAAGAAAAATGACCAATATGCAACAAAAGCTAACAAAGGGAGTAAACATGTTATTTTTTAACCAAGTGATCGGGTTTGAGTGTATATACGCAATGAGAGATTTTCAGCCCATAGGAAATCAAAGTTGTAAACAAGAGATAATCCATTTCAAATTCTAGAGAGGATCAAGTACATTTCCAATGAATATGATGTTAGTTCTACTTTTAATATTTCTAATCTTTATTTGTTTGATGCATGTGATGATTCAAGATCAAATTCTTTTGAGAAAAGAAGAAATGATGCAAATTAGCCTACAACACCGAGGGATTTACTAGAGGTGCCAATTGGGCTAATTATGAGATTAAGAGCCAACAAAATCAAAGAGATACTTATTGGATTTATTCAGGATATTTAGGCCAATTCAAGCTTTCATATATCAATAAAAAATGATTAGGCTTTAATTAATTCGATGCATCCAATAGTTGGACAAGCTTAGCCACTTTTGGGCTTATTTTTCATAATATACAATTTTATGCTAACAAACATAACTTTTGATTCAACCATTGGATCAAAATAAAAGTTTCCCAGAATATTCCAGAGGTCTTGTTTTATACAGGTTTAAAATTCAATAGTGATCGGGTATCGAGAAGACCTTGCTATAAGCTCTAGTAGCTATTATGCAATAATTGCATTATTTCCATAGTTGGTTTAGGATTTTATTTCCTAATTGCATTGGTAATCTTTTATTATTTTTCTAGCCTTGTTTAAGATGTTTTACCTAGTATAGATAGGTTTATTTAGCTTGTAATTAGGTTTCTTCTTTACATATTGGATTATTTTTAGAATGTTATTGTGTGTGTGAGGACTGCTCATACCTATTGGTTCTTTATTGAATTGTCTTGAACCTATCAAATATTAATTATTGGTTCTTTATTGAATTGTCTCAAATAGTACACAAAGGTCTAGTCTTGTACCCTCTGAAATAATATGTTGTCAAACTCTATTTGACTAGAAACTTTACCAAAATATAGTTTCATGTGTCTAGTATCTCCACGTAAAATTTCAGATCGTTTCAATGTAAGGTTTGAGAGATATACATGATTGCGTAAACTGATTAGCAGACATTTTAAGGCCAAATTTGGACTTGACTTGGTTCGTATCATCCTCCTCTTCTTTAAAAACATTAGACCTTGAATCTGTATCATGAAAAAATCTTCTAAAGTAAAAAAATCAGTATCAAACGGAAGAATAACATCATCATTAAAACAAAGAAAAACTTTATTAGCAAAGAAAGTCCCTCTAATATATAAGCTCTCATTTTCAATCATTTTCGCCTTCTTCAATTTTAGTTGCTCCTCATATATTTGTTTAGGTGTCAAAGATACAAGAGTTATAGGTCTTCCATTTATCTAAAAGGAATGCATATTTGTCACTCCATTATGTATAACTCTCATATCATACTATTATGGTATACCAAACAACAAATGATTAGTTTGCATTGGTACAACATCACATAACACATCATCACATTATTTATCAATAGAAAAAATAATCAAAACCTGCTTATTCACTTTCACGTTACCACTATCATTCAATCATTATAATTTATAAGGTATGAGATGTTTGGTAGTGTATAAGTTCAACTCTTTAACAATTTCAGTACTAGCTACATTAGTATAACTACCATCATCTATAATTAAGTTACATACCTTATTATGAACATGGCATCTTGTGTGGAATATATTTTTCCTCTAACCTTCTGAATCATCCAACTTGACATGTGTATTCAGTGCTCTCCTCACCATAAGTGCCTCTCCCTCAACTGGATGCTCAACACAAACATCATCAACATCCTTCAATTGTGACATCTTCTCCTCTTCATCCTTCTCATTGATCTCAACCTTATTATTAGTTTTCATAACCATGACTTTTTTGTTTGGACATTGTAAAGCAACATGACCAAAACCTAGACAATGAAAGCATTTAATGTCATGGTTACAAGAAGTAAGAGTAACATTGTTACCTTTAACAGCGACCAAGGTGTCTTTCTTCTATCTAGGGTATTTTGCCTTGCCCTCCTCATTCTACTGTGATGGACCACCCTAGTATTAGCCTTCCAATTGGATTTCCAAGGTTTCGAATGGTCTAATGGTTGGCATTTTTGAATAGTACCCTTTCATTTAAATTGTTTCTCCACCTTCACAATAAACCCTTGCATAAAAGTAGGGTCATAGGAAGTAAGGTCCCGATGAGTAATTGAAAGTTGGGATTAAAAGAAATGAATAAACGATGAAAATTGTAAACCCCTAGGTAAAATCTATATGGATAATTAAGTAAATATTATGTTAAACAAGTGAATCAACTATTTACATTAAGGGGATGATGATAGATTTTGAAATGTAAAAGGTTTATCTGTTAATTTTAAAAATAAAAATAGGAAAAATGACTAAAAAAATAAAAAAGCACAGAATGCAAATAAAAGTTATTTATTAGGAAAGAATAGTAATGAGATAAATTTTAATGAATTTAGATTTCACTTAGTGAAAGTTTGGTTTAAACAGGTATTAGGATATGGAAAATTTGACCCGACGAACATAAAAGGGTACAATGTAAACTAGTTGCCTGAAAATTTATAAAATAGTGATAAATATGAAGAATTTTTATAAATTTAGGGTGAAAATATTTAGAAAAGTAATTTGAAATTTTCAAATAAATTAATGTATGGTTTTATGCGCTAATGACCCTGACCGCTAGTAAAAGCCCTACCCGCAATCTCGTAGTTTTTAAACTAAAAAGGGGTGAAATTTAGGGAAAAATTATATTATAAATAAAGATGGAAGTTCCCAATAAATTAATTAAAAATATGGATGATTTAATGTAACATTCTCGCATAATTTTATCATTCAATATTTAAATATACAACTTGTACATAGTTCAAGGAATTGTTTTTTACAATATAAATGTCAATTCTGATAAAAAAACATTTCGACAGAGTTTTCCTTATAAATTGATATACCAAGTTATCAACTCTTTCAATTCTCATTCTCTATGTTAAATTATTCATCCTCAATTCTGATCCAACCATCCTGAATCATGTCTCATATAACTTCATTCATAATTTTCCATTATCTTAGCAATTTAATGACACATTTCAAACATAAATTGAAATATAACTAAATATTTGAATCTAATATTATTACATATATTACAATCCTCAAAATGATAATATAGACATTATATTTATCAAAGTATTATGCTAATAATATATAATTTTTTTAAAATACTAAATACAATCCCTAAAATGATGATATAACATTACATGTCTTAAACTACTACACTACTAGTTCTAGTTATACAACCAAAACATTAGAACATGTCCTTTACAATAACCATACAGTAGGAGGCTATCCAAATCATTGCTACTCTAGTTAGGACCGTGAGGAACTTGTAATTAAATATTTAATTCCTTAAATTAAATTTAAATATTCAGTACATACCAGTATTATTAATTTATACAATTTCTAATAATGTATCTAGCAATTAAATTAATGTCACTACTTTGTTAACCCCTCTCGGTTACCCATCAAACCAACAATCCATCTAATTGTCATTCATCTAGTAAGCCCTCATGGTTACCAATAATTCTGGCAATCCATTTGAATTGCCATTAATCTGGTAACCCCTCACGGTTACCAATAATTTTTGGCAATCTATTTGATTGCCATTAATCTACTAACCTTTCATGGTTTCCAATAATTTCTATCCAACAATCACATAATTTAAAGTTACAATTATAAATATAAACTCTAAAATTTAAATGAGGTTAAAGACACCTACCTCCTACTCGTGATGATCTGGCTCCTCTTGATTGAGCTTTTATTCTAGCAACCTTTCCTATAGCAATAGAATTTTCCACTCACTATACCTTATTTATAAGCCCAATACGCCTAATTTCAAGGTACAATAAATTTTGTTTTCATAAAATCATCTCATTAAATAATCCAATTACTTACTAACCATATTTCTTAAAATACCAAATATTCCATTTCATTATCAATCTACATACACTATTTCTCTCACAATTCCAGTACATTTCAAAACATCATCAACATGTTTACGCTAACAAAATCAACATAATTTCACTATATATTCATGTAAATTTTCTATAGTTATTCCATCATTCATCTTACACTGATCCACTCATAATGTCCTTACATATCATTTATATAAAAAAATTTTCTATTTTCTCCCTACCATGGCCGACTCTTTTTCCTTTCAAAACCATAATTTTTTTTTTTAATTTTTGTTCCTTGATTTACATATGTATATATTCAAAAACACACTGGTTCAATTAACCCCTAATTTCTTCTTCTATAGCCGACCATGCCTCATCAAACACAAACATGAATTTTTGTCAATTATTTTTTTATATATAATATCACTAGTTTCACAACTATATACAAACCAAGAATCCTAATTCAAACTAATTTTTCAAAACCTCAATTCATCCTAATCAAGCTATAAGGACAACTTAAAAAATTCAACTCAATTTATCTACTTCTCATGTAATCTTATTAAAATTAGAGGAGAATGTCTTACTAAGTACTTGTACAAGCTTCTAATATGTTCCAAAAGGCGTCCTTTCCCCTTTCCTTGATCGGCCCTCCCTCCTTCTTTCTTTACCTCCTCTTACTTGACTTCTTCTTAATTTAGTGTATAGCACACTTAATTTCTACTAATCTTCAAGCTTTTCTCTCAAATTTTTACTTTTTTCCCTAAGTTTTCCTTTGTATTTTCTAAAGTCCTCACTTCCTCTTTCTTTCTATGGTGGCTAGCCAAGCATCCACACACACACACACCATAATTTGTTAAATTTCGTTTTTGTCCCACTCTTAAACCTTTTATTTGTCAGGGTAAATTTTTATTTGTTCAAAAAGTCTATTTCTATCAAATTTTGACCGAGCGAATTCAAAATTTATTAAACTCTATCCCTATGTTTTTCTTTCCTATTAATTTATTTTCATCTGGATTTTATTTGGAATTTGGAATTTTTTTAAATTTTCAGGAATTTTTCGACGTTCACTTTTTTAAAAAAATTCCTTTCACAATAATTTTATTTAATTTTTTAAATCAATATTCATTCTCACGAGGTAAATATTCATTCTTGACATTTAACTTATTATTTCATTTCTTAATTTTATAAGTTTCTTCACAGGGGTTACATTTAAGGAGGTAAAACAATACAAAATTTTGGATTTTTGCATAAACAATTACATGTTATCCAGTTTTACGAGTAACCTACTAACACATCATTCTACTTTGGGTTAAAATTGCAGGTCAATCGAAGTTCGAGAAGGCCTTGTAATAGTGTTGGAGTTCGGGTAAAATAACATATGGACTATAATTAAGGGTAAAATTAGAAATTTAGCCAAAAACTCTTCCCTTCCCCTTTAAAAACCTGATGTTAGACCATATTAAGGAAGAAAATCTTGTGGCTTCTTCTTCTCTTCTTTCTCCATTCTTTCATTTGTTTTCTTAAGAGAAATCTTAAAGGAGTTTGATATCTCCATGTTATAATTGTGGTTAAATTATCAAAATACTTAAACATTACACTAAGAAAGCAAGTAAAGAGAGAAAGAGAGAGTGAGCAATAGGGAGGGAGTTCATGATAGCTTGGGGGGAGAAAAAGAATGGTTGGAAAAATACTAGCATTTTAAAGCTCATTTGGTGACTGGTAAAGACTTCTAACCTCATTTATACAAGTTTAAGTGAGATTGCCTAGATTTTTGTATTAAATTCTTGAGTTTTTAAGTTAGAGTTCGTAGATAAATTTTAGGGGTATTACGGAATTGTTGTGAAATGATGAAATTGAGTTAGTATAGAGTTAGAATAACCTAAAACCATGAATAATTAGGGACAACTTTGAAGTGTTGGGTTGTATAGGGTGTCAACCACATTATGCTTGGGAAAAGGGTGTTTGGTTAATTCAATGAGCTTGTTGATTTTGAAGAAATTGATACGTGTTAATGCATAAATGAAGGTTTATAATGGAAGATGTATAATTTAACTAAATTAAACTATTGTTAGTGTGAATTGTTATAAATGTTTGTGGTGATTTGGATGGGAAAGCATTGAAATGTTGTTATAAGGAGGAAGGGAATGATAACATGCAAAAATAGAGTTGAATTGAAGGGGAAAGAATAATAATAAAATTGTAGGAAAGGTTTGAGAAAGGTGTCGGCCAACGAGGAACAAATGGAAAGTGAATATGATATATATATTTATATATATATATATATATGTGTGTGTGTGTGTGTGTGTGTGTGTGTGTGTGTGTGAAATTCTTATAATGTGTCTGATTTCCTTGAAATAGTTTTGACTATTTTAAATGAAATGTGAATTGAGTTGATTGGTTTTTAGAAGGTTATATTTAGTGAAGTTATATGATATATAACATGGAAATAGTTGGTTTTAATTATGAGAAGTCAACTAAAAATGTTTAATTGTTCGTTGAACCCGTAGAAGAAAACCAGACAATTTCATCTCTTAAATTCCAGAGAAGATTAGAGCATCAAAATGGTAAGATTTGGAATAGGTTCCTTATAAAAGTTATATCTAGGGATGTTAGCTTTCTAATAGGACTGATCTTACTTAATTTGGAGTTCGAAAACTTCAAATATCGATAAAAGTCTGAGGGGAGGTCAGGTTGGGAACTATACTAGGTAGTTTAGGTACGTAAATGGAAAAATTGGGTTTCCTTTCCTTCAATAAAAATGTAGTTTTGCATTTTAGCTTATAAAGGAAACAAGCCATATTTAAAATTAATTTTTTAACCTTATTTATGATTTAAATGGAGAACATTGTTCTTAAATGATTAAATTAAGTTGGTAGGAAATTGACTAATTTCTACTTTATTTAGAGAGTGTCTGTTTACATGGTAACTTTCATGTTCAGTTGAGACCACAAATTGATGTTGTTTGGTTAGCTAGTGAGCCACACTTTTCAACTTGTGGGACTCATAATTTCTATGTTGCAACCACAGGTTCAACAAAAGCAAGCGTGGCTTGCTTTTACTGAATACTAACCTTTTTTTTATTTATCAAAATGTAAGTGTATTAATAGCAGATACAAGGATGTACAAAAGGGAACAGATGCCCTGAGTGAGCTATACAGCAACCATCAAAGAAACAAAAGCTAAAAGCAGACAAAGGTTATAAGAGGAACCAAATATTACAAGGTTCCCAACTTAACACAAAGCAAAAAATATGACAATAGGACATCAGAAGAAACCATTGGCTCGAAGAACCAATTGGTGATCAGATCAGAAACCAAAGAAGGGGGACAACATGCAGATCAGCAACGAAACCTCAGAAAAAGCATCAGCAGCAAAAAGCAGATGCAACACATCACACATGCACCAAACCAAAGGGAAGCAGCTTTCCACAAAGGAGCTCAACCATAATAACCACCATACCAATCACCTGAAATTAGTCCTAAGGTGATTTTGCTTATAGAAGTGCAATATCATGTGAAATAACACCTGAAATCTTCGAAAAATAGACTCCACCAGAGAACAGGAATTTTCAAAAACTCTTATATTCCTTTCTTCCGATATCAAATAGACAACAATGCTGAGGGAGACCTTTTTCATTCTAGTAACAACGATTTTGCCCTTAAGATGGAGGCCCCGAACAGCACTGTTGATGGTGCTCATACCTCTGCAAAGCCTAAGCCAGGATTTAACTTTCATCCATAAGAGGGACGTCCAACTGCAGGCAAAGAAAAGGTGACTATGGCTCTCCTCATGATCCTAATAGAAGACATAATTAACATCAATATCAACAAAATGCAGTATATCTCTTGTTCTCAGCCGTCAAGCAAAGCAAGCCAAAGAATGAAACTATGTCTTGGAAGACACCAAGACTCCCAAACCATACTAACACATGAAACCGGGGTGCCTTTTATTCTCAAGAACTCATAAGCATTAGTTGAGAAAGGCGTTGTTATAGTGACCCAACTTTGCATCATGGAGATTGCTGCTTGTTGTCCCCCACAGACATCAAGGAGCCGGTCCCGCAGACTGATGAAGGATTTCCATAGAGGGGAGGAAGTTCTCTGTAGGGGAACTATCCATATGGTGGTATCCTGCAAATAAAAATGGTGCACCCATCTAATCCAAATAGAATCAGATTTCAAATGAATATTCTAAAGCTGCTTTGCAAGAAAGCAATTGTTCCTAGCTTTAACATCATAAAGGTCGAGACCCCCTTCAGCTTTTGGTAAACAAATGTGCTTCCAAGCAACCAAGGCAAACATACTTCTGGTTGTGGTACCAGTCCAAAGGAAGTTTCTACAGATACAAGTAATTTGATTGATAACAGTATCTGGCATGGGAAATATACTGAGCCAAAATTGCACCATTCCAGATCAAACTGATCTGATTAATTCCAACCGCCCAGCATAGGATAAGTGATTGCCCATCCAACCTTGAATAGCATATTCAAGTTGGTGCAGGAAGGGGGGAAAACTGGCTAGCTAGAAGCCTGTGGGGGCTAAAGGGGACCTCAAGGTGTTTGAAGGGGAAACTACCTTCAGAAAAGCAGGAGTCCTGAAGGATATGCTGCTTCAAGTTGTCACCAACTCCACCAAAATAAATAAAGGATTTCCTTGCATTTATATGCAACCCTGAAGACCGCCCAAAAACATGAAGTTTCTCAAGGAGAATCCGAACAAAAGATCTATCCCCACGACATAACAAAAGAATGTCATCAACAAAAGCAAGGTGACATATATGATGAAATGCACATTTCGGGTAATAGTGGAAATTTGGATGTTGGGATGCCATTTTCAGCATACGAGAGAGATACTTCATGCAGACTAGAAATAAATAAGGAGAAAGATGGTCACCCTGCCCAACTCCACACTTCCCTTGAAAGAAACCATAAAGGTTGCCATTAATAGCAACCGAGAAAGAAGAAGTTTCCATACAAAGCATCACCAGATGGACAAACCGTTGAGGGAAACCCAGCAAATAAAGAAGATCTCTGAGAAATGGCCATTACACTGAATCAAAGGCTTTCCTGAAATCAACTTTGATGAGACACCGGGGGGAAGTCCTCTTCCTACCATACTGCCTGAGAAGTTCTTGGGCTAAATTGATATTATCAATCATATTTCGCCCACCAAGGAAAGCATTCTAAACTGGACCAATGATGTCCTGAAGGGCATGACTTAGTATTCCTGCAAGAATTTTAGAGATTACTTTGTAAATCACGTTGTAGCATGATATAGGCCGAAAATCATTGGCAGAGTTAACATTAGCAGATTTCAGGACCAGAGCGATAATAAAGTGATTTATCTGCTTGAGAATCTGTCCAGAGGAAAAGAAATCCTGAACTGCCGCATAGAAATCAGCGCCGACTATATCCCAAGACTTCTTAAAGAAAAGAGAGGAATAGCCATCAGGACCAAGGGCTTTATCATTTCCAATACTGAAGAGGGTTTCCTTGATTGCCTCATTTGAGACAGGAGCCAAAAGAAAATCAGAGTGATTTACATCAAGGCAAGGGCCACTATGAACAATAGCCTCATTGATTGGAGAAATAGTCGATGAAGTGCCAAGTAGGCTTTGATAAAAGTGAATAAATTCAGCACCAACTTCATCTATAGAGGTAGTAAGTTCCCCGTTGCTACACTAGATGGCAGGGATGAAGCTTTTCCGGTGTCTGTGACTCATCAAAGCATGAAAGAAGCTTGTACCTCTATCACTGTCCTTGAGGAAATTGCACTTGAGCTTCTGAGAAAAGAAAGCCTTCTCAGCAGATTTGAGATTAAAAAGATCCAGCTTCATTTGATTGACCCTGTTCAGGAGAGAAATATCATCTCTGGAATCATGTAGGAGGCATTGATTATGGTCCAAGTTAACCTCTGCTCTAGCAACTCTTTCTAAAATGTGATTGAAGTGCAACTTGTTTAGAGTCTTTAGAAGGTGCTTCAGAGATTTGAGTTTCCTGCATAAAACAAACATGGGAGAACCTGTAACTGAGATTTGCCATCCATGAGAGATTGAGCCAACATATTCAGGGTGATCAACCCATATATTAAAAAACTTGAAAGGACGACGTCCGAGGGGACGATTGCTGCCAATGTGAATGTGAGCTCCTGAGTGATCAGAGAAAGCACCTAGAGGGTGGAAATGCACATGGGATCCAAGTTGAAGAGAGCTTCATAAAGGATTGACCAGTACACGATCAATTTTAGTCCAAACATTCCCATTAGACCAAGTATAATGACAGCCAGTGTAATTCAAATCAGAAAGGCCCAGCTCTGCACAACATGCTCTGAAATCAGAGACTTCATAGGAGGAGACAGGGTCACCATTATGTTTGTCATCCTGAGAAAGAATGGAATTGAAATCCCTCAAGACAAGCCAGGGACTAGTTGGAGCCCAGGATTTGAGACTATCCCAAAGAGTTCTACGACCAATGATAGTATTATAACCATAAACAAAAGAAGCAGCAAAAGCGTGATGAGTAGATAAACATTGAATATAAATATGAACGGATTGGGGAGCAAAATCAAGTAGATCAATATGAACAGTAGAGGGATTCCACAATACAACAATTCTAGCAGTGCCAGCAGCTTCCACATTTGAAACAAACTTCCAACGCTTCAGCCGAAACCGGTGCATAAACTAAAGCTTAGAAGAAACCAGCTTAGTCTCAAGGAGACCACATACATCAAAATTATGTTTTTACATGAGGTGAACCAACTTATGCTGCTTTAGAGGACTGTTGAGTCCTCTGACATTCCAACTGAATAGTAACATTACATAAAAGGGGGTGGAGGGGGACCCCTACCACTCCCAGATGTTCGAGATGTGTTCCTTCGCTGACCATGCATAGTGGTTGCACCAGTAGTAACCACCGCAGGACCGTTCCTACATGGGGATGTCCTGACTGATTCTTTGCCTTTATTTAGGATGAGGGGTTACAAGCAGAGGCACAAACAGCTCCTGAAGATGAGTGCCTTTAGAGAGGATGGTGGAACCCTGATCAGTGGGGATTATGACTCCCACAGGTTTGGCAGTAGCTCGCCTTGCTTTTTTGCTTATGACAATTTCCCATGCACCAGAGCCAACAACAACTTTAGTGGCCATGAGGTCAGTACTGTGTGATGGCTCAACAACCTGGCCGTAAGCACTGCCCAGACTAGGTTCTATAACAGGCCCTAGACTATCAAAGACACTACGAGGCTTTTCTACAGCTGTAGATGGATTACCTTTGCTGCTCAAAAGTTTGGTCGCTGCTGAAACAATAAGAGGGGAGCAAGTTCCAGTGTTGTGCCCAAGGACTTTACATAACTTGCAAAATCTAGACAGTGTCTTATATATCACCGGTTGATTCAGAGTGGCACCATTTGGCAAGTTAATGACAATAGAAGATTTAAAATCAGCAAGTAGATCCAATTCCACAAGGACTATAGCATAGGAAATTCTCGACATGTTAAAAGTGAGCTGGTCACTTTGTATAGGCTTGCCTAGCTTGCTGGCAATCTTAGAGAGGCATCTAGGAGACCAACATTTGAGCGGCAAGTTTGGAAACTTCACCCAAACAGGAACACAGGACATCTCATCAGTCCCAAAATCAAAATACTTTGGCATAGCCTTGAGGATCAGAGGCCGGCCATACACCAAGTAAGGACCATTAGCAAGAACAACCAGTTTATCATCAAACAGTTTTAAATCTATAAACTAACCAGCCAGATTCATGAATAGCCAAAGAGGCTTCACATCGCCAAGTACTAGAGATAATATTACTCAAAACCTTAAAACCAGGGGACTTACCAGCAACATAGCCCACAATACATAACTGCCAAACATCATAATTATTGTCTAAATCTTCAGATGACAAGTCACAAGGCAAGTCAGAGCAAGGAGATAAGAAATGCAGTAATTTAGGACCAGAGATAGTATTGCGGTTGGAAGCAAACAAATCTTGCCATTTCTCAATGGGTGTTGGAGATTGAGAAGTACGTGAATGAGAAGCATCTGCATGAGAGGAGACTAAAGTTGGAATGACAGGGTCAACTACAGCGAGACATTAAGTGTTGCTTTGAAGAACAGGCACTGGAGAGGTTATACTCTTCGTTAGAGTAGCCACAAGCAGAGCTGATTTCCTAGAACCATACAAGGGTGAAACCCTTGATACATTGTTAAGAGTTACCTCCAATTGCTTGTCAGTAGAAGACGGCACAGGGGAACAGAAAAACGTTGGAACTCCCTCCAGAATTAGAATAATCCACTTCATCTTCATCATAATCATCCTCATCAGAACAGTCCTCCACTAGCACATGATCAGGGGTAGAGGGGGAAGAGATGATCTGTTAGGGGACAGACCCTTCATCAACATATATCAAGTATTTGTCAGGGCTGGACCCACCGGCCACCGCTATGAGAGGGGGGTAGGTATCAGAGGGAAGGGGGGAGAGGAGGAGGGGGTGGTGCTGGCAATGCAAGAACAGAGTTGTCAGGTAAGTCAACCTGAAGCTGTTGTTGAGAGTGCACAGGGGGTCGGCGTGAAGTAGGCTTGCGCTTGTTCTTGGCCACGGGGAAAGCGAAAGCAGAAGAAAAGCAGGAGGGGGGAAGCTACAGTAACCGGAAATTCAAATTTCAATTGGCGTCATGCACAAAAGAAACTATTCCCGGGAGGAAGGAGAGCTTATATCTATTGTTTCTCTCTCAAGGCGCGTTTCACTAAGAGCTGTTGAGAGCTCTTTCTTGTTGAATACTAACTTTAACTGCACAGAGAGTGCACCGACACCATTAACCATTGAATTTCCTATTATCGAAAATAACCTTGTCATTAAATTTCACCAATGTCTTCTCTCATCCATCTTTTTGCCCTTCTCTCCAGCGTGTCTTACCTTTCTTTCTATTGTTCTTGCCTTTCATTTAACCTCACAGACATCTCACATTCTCACTTTCTTACCGATTGGAGATCCAATTATAAAATCTTATAGAATGCACTATTGTTTGTCAACAGATCATTCAGACAAAACACAAGTTCAAAGGCCTATAATAGAATGTACTTTTGGAGTTTGAAAAAAAAAAGGGTGAAGAATCTTACAAAACATGCCTGTGTTTCCATACAAAACACAAGTTCAAATTGTTGTCGCATCAATGGCACTACATAATTACATTAGAAGAAAATCAATCGAAGATGTTGCATTTAATGAGTTTGATCGTCATCCTGATTTTGTTCTTAATGATATTTTAACCGATGTGGTTCCACGATCACAAACACGTGGACACCAGAGGGCTCCACGTATGGATTATGTTCGTGATGACATTGCAGCAAGTTTGATAGGGCAATAATGTATATTTTATTTTTAAAAAGTGAACAATTTCTTTTTATGTCGATTATTGTTTCTATTATTTGTTATTTTTGTTATTTAAAACATAAGAAATAAATTTGTGTCATTTTTAGTCATTTTATGTACAACATCAATTCCAACCACAATTTTAACTAAACATATCATGGCATGCTTTTGATCAAAACAATTCAAACAATAATTTTAACCAAACACACATTTTATCTAAACCAACCAAAATAAAAGTGATTTTTTCAAAATCACTTTTGTGAAATCACAACCATAAGAATTACCACAAAAACAAACACATTCTTAAAAATTATTCTTGATGTAAGACTTAATTGGTAGAGGTTGTAAGGATGAAATTTGGGTATGCAAGTGTGTGTGAATTATAAAAGTCTCTCTTTTTTAATAAAATAAGAAAAAGGATTGAATGAAAATTTGAAATGAAAATTCAATGTAAGTTAAATTGTAGATGATAGTTAAGTTAAAAGAAATCAACTTAGGTTATTTCTATATGGAATGTGCATTGAATAGGAAATAACATGGTATGCTTGTGGATCCAAGAGAGGTCACAAGAGCTGTGTAGTAGCAAGGAGGTACTGCTCGAGTTTTGACAGCAGGTAGGTGTTCAACACCTTGACTTTAAGAATGTTTTAAATATTGTTTAAACCTTTATCAATTCTTGTAAAAGTGTTATGTGTAATGAGATAATTATGTTGTGAAAAGTAGGATAATGTATATTGAGAAGGACCAAGTTTGTTAGGAAATTGATACGAGTTGTGAAAATATGATATGTCCATGAATGATTGTTATGGAAAACTGATTCGTGATGTTATAGTTGGAATTGAATTAAGAAAGATTAAATATGTAAAGGAAAGTGAGGAAGATGTTGATTTATGAAGTAAAAAAAATGTATGCATACATGATGGAAAGAGATTGAGAGTTTTAAGTAGGAACTTGGAATTGGGAGAGGAATGTTACATTCAATTGTTGAAATAGGTACTCGATACCTCATAAAAATGCTTGATTAGTTTTAATTGTGTAATAGTTTGTATGTGAAATGCAAAAGCTGATATGAGTTACATAAATGGAAAGAAAGATATGTATATCGAAATGATTAATTGATATTCGTTAAGGAATACCAGATTATTAGTTTCTGAATGGGAAAGCCAAATTGATTGGCAATCAAGATGGGTTCATCGGATTAATTGGTATTCATTAAGGAATACCAGATTATTGGCTTCCAAATAAAAAGGCCAGATTGATTGGTAATGAAGATGGGTTCATTGGATTGATTGGTATTCATTAATGAATACCGGATTATTGGCTTTTGAATGGGAAAATCATATTGATTGGCAATCAAGACGGGTTCCCCAGATTAATTGCTATTTGTTAAAGACTATTGGATTATTGGCTTCCGAATGAGAAGGCCACATTGATTGACAATCAAGATGGGTTCACCGAATTGATTAATATTTGTTAAGAAATGCCTTATTATTAGCTTTCGAATAGAAAAGTCGGACTAATTGGAAACCAAGATGGGTTCGTCAGATTGATTAGTAGTTGTTAAGAAATACTGAATTACTGAATTCTAAAGAAGAATGCCAAATTGAATTGTAATCAAGTTGGACTATTGAAGTATTTAGTATTCATGAGGGAATTCTAGATTGTTGGCTTCTATACAAAAATGTCGGGATTATTTGTTTTGTCATGAGTGTTAGAAGATTTGCTTGGGATTATATGAATAAACATAATGAGAAATTATTAAATGTTTATAAGAAATGGTTGTAATATGATCTAGACAAAATATTTAGAATTTCTTGAAGTTTTAATAAATTACTAGCTTTAAGACTTAATAAGAAATGTTGATTATATTTCAGGTACCTTACAGACTCGTCAGGAGTAGTCTTCAGTTGTTACTTTTGTTAGACTTAGATAATTATAAATTAGTGGGATGTATGATCAAACTTTTGTGTTGTAACTATAAACATCTTATTTTTCTATGTAACCAAGAGGTTTTCGGGTTAAATTAACTAGAATTATTAGCTAGCTATTATGATGATGTAAAATTACATGTTTCTTGAAATTTTGTAAAACTAAAGTCTTAGGTATATATTATTCATGTAGTAGTATTTTATGTAGAATCAATGTAATTAGTTTCATACCATATAAACATATTTAATGTTAGTTGTTGTAAAGTTCATTATTAATTATTATGATGTTTTATTATTATTATTGTTATTATGTAAACAATAAAAGTTTGAAATGTTATGGATGATTGAGAATGAATAAAGGAATGTGGAATATAATGAGATGTGATCTATGATGATTGGATCAAAATTATGGTAATGAATTTGTGTGGATTTGAGAATAAGGAGTGTATTTGATTTTGATTAAATTAATGTCGACACTTGGGATATCCAAGATACAAAGGAGACCCTGTTGAATTTTTAGCAAAGTTTTTAGAAAAAGATTCCTAACTTTCTTGAGTTTAAGACTTAAAGAAACTAGTTTACATGTAGAAATTATAGGGTGTTACATTCATGGCCATATACACCATCTCCTCCAATGATGAACTCTATAATATGAGTTATATTATGAATCTAACCATAGTAGCCTCTCTATCCTCCTCAATATTGGCTCAAATCATAACAAGTTCCATCTCCTTAAAGTACTTACCAACACTTTTTATACCCTAACTCAAACTCTACAACCTTTGATACAATTCTCTATAATAGTGGCTAGAAACAAATCTCCTCCTCACAAGGGATTTCATCTTATCCCAATTATCAACTTTCCTCTTATAATTCATCTTGTGGTTTGTCACTAACTGATCCCACCTCACAATGACATAGTCAGTAAAAGCAATCATAACAAGCTTGATTTTCTTGGGCTCCTAATAATTATGACTTTACAAAATTCACTCCAACTTCTTCTACCATTCAAAATAAACTTCCAGATCATTCTTCTCCTGAAAAGCTAGTATTTTCAGCTTAATTATATCCAAATCTCCACCTAACTCAGCATTATGGTCTTGGTACCTATAATTATCCTTCTGACCAAGATTATCACCATATGTTTCCCCCATCAACTAACAATTCCGCTACTATCCAAAATGTTTCTCATGTCCTACGGACACATCTTCAAAATCAACATCATTCATATACGTATTATCAGCCACAAACTCATCCATATTATTGTTAACTCACCTAACAGCCCTCGTAACATTAAATTTTCTTCGTTCAGACCTAATTTGAACCCTACCATGATCATTAACATGTTGCTTCTCTAACCTATCTCCAAATTCTTTGGACATTTGATTCATCTGTTGATTTATAATGCGTAATTGAGTTACATTGTAATTGTCTCCTTTTTATGGTGCCATGTTGTTGCTTGCCTCCAACATCTTTGAATCTAAAAATTGATTAGTTGACAAGAAATATATATTCCTCACCCACTCCCTCATGTATTTACGCTCCTCTTGTGTTTCACTCAAAAATAGGATTTTTCACTCAAATATGCTCGCTACGCTTTTTTCCTCCTGTCTCACCTTTATTTGACTCTTGCGGAACTGAAATTAACACCAAATATAACGTCTTTAATAGTGTATCTAAATGTGTGTATATGACTCAAGAAGCAAGAGAAATATGAAAACAAGTAAAGATGAAACTACAATTACAATTTCGCAAGTAACAAACGAATTTGTATGAAAAATGGATGTTTTTTAAGATGAGAAAGAAAAAAGATGCAAAGGTTATATAAAAAAAAATTAAATGACACCTAAATATATCAATTATGATGTTATTATACTGTCATAATTGAAAAATAACAGTAATAAAACAAGTTTGAATTACTGACATGAATTAGACTCGTTACAACAAGTCTCAATATTGAATTTAGTTCCTATAGCAAACGAACTCCAAATAACCTCAAATTTTATATAGGTGGCTATTAAAACCTTAAAACCTAGTATATAAAATTTTAGAATTTTGTGAACTTATCTGACCTGAAATTCTCTTCTGATACAAATCTGACCTATTACAACTTTTAATCCTGACCTTGGTTACTATAGACAATAATCACCAAATGAGCTTAAATTTTATATAGGGTTCTAATAGGAATACTAGATCTAGTATATAAAATTTGAAAATTTTATGAATTGTTTTGGTCCAAATTCTCCCTTGTTTATGTATTGTGGCGGATTAAAAAAAATAGACTTTTGGATGTTTTTCTTTGTCTTTATGCTACTAATATATTCTGAGATAGCAACAAACTAAAATAACAGCTTTTTTTAGGAACCCTAGACACAAACTACTAAGCTATAGACATGAAATAATCGAAAACCAAATCCAAGATGACTAAAGCTAAGGAAACCGAAACTAACAAGAAGAAAATAAAGGATATAACCTGATTTTTTAAGTCTAACTCTGTTACCAACTAATGTAAACCTCTTTATCACGTGGTCAACCAACCGCTAATGAAGTAAATAACAACCTAAAAAACTGAAAATCAGATTTGATAAAACCTTGACCCAAAGGTAACCATGTACCTAAGAACTAAATGTATTGAAAAAAGACTTGAACCTAGAGATAACCTTGTATCTAAAAACCCTAAGTATGTGAATGACACCACGAAGTCAGTTAATTTTTGATAAGTTAGTGTATTATCATTGTCTTTGTAAAGAAAGATTGTTTTGCCATAAATAAACAAAAGAGAAAACTCAAGTTTATTCTTCAAATTGCTGCTAAAATTTACAGCTAAAAAACATAATGTAGTCTCCTCTAATTAACCCTAATGGATCCTTTTTGGATTGCAAGCTAATGAGCTTAAACTAGTAATTAACTAATATAAGTTCAATAATAAAATAAACCCCTAAACAATGTCTAATGAGCTAGAACAAACCTAAATTAAAAATAATTATTCAAAAATAAATAAATAAAATAGAAAAATAAAAACAAAGTCTTCATGCCAAAATTCCTTCATGTAGCTTGAATCTTTAATTTTCACATATTTTTGGCAAATTTTCAGTCCTAACTCCATACACATCGTTCTCTCTTGTCTGAATTACTAGGCCTACCATATATGGCTGGAAAGATTAAGATGTCTAGTTTCCAGTCCAACTTGAATCACATCATAATTCTACTTGTAACTCTAGATATGTCCCAAACAATATACAAAAGTCTAGTCTGGTAGATTTAATAAGATTTGTTTAGTTTCTTTGACTCTCTAAAATAGTATGTTTCCGAACTCTATTTGACCTGAAATTTTACCAAAATATAGTTATACGTGTCTAGTATCTCCTTGTACAATTTCAGCTCGTTTCATTGTATTATTTGAGAGATATGTCTGATCTTGCAAAACTAGTCAGCATATATTTTAAGGTCAAATTCAGACATGACTTGGTTCATATCAATAGTTATGGTGTTTTTCTTTAGATGTCTCATTTATGATTCTTTGTAATTGTTAGGCAGGGGTTTCATTCCAATTGCTTTGGTATCTTAATTCAAGCAATCATTGTATCAAGCTTTTATCAACCAAATCTAATTTTAGCTTTCTTAGGTTTGTTTTTTCTTACATGTGGGTTCTAGGTTTCTTATCAACCCCTCTCATCTCTTCATAACCTTCATCTAAAACCAATCACAACAGCCTTCACTATCTAAATTCAGTACCATCTTCACCAGCTGCTCCTTCATCTTCCTTCTTCATATGTTGTTAGCCAAGCCAACAACAATAGCAACCACATTTATTACTCTCATCTATATCCTTTTTTGCAGCTCAATAAACCAAACCAATCCCCTACCATAACAGTTTTTCCACACCGTCGCTCCTACCACTTGACAACATATACTTGCAATTATCACGACCATCATGACCTCTATCCTGGTCATGAAATTTAGCCTATAATCAACCCCAAAACAATACTTGATCTACCATAAAAGAACTAGACTTGAAACCCCAACCTCTGTTTCTCCATTTGATTTTTTCCATAACTTTCAAATGTCTCCAAATCCAGCTAAACATCAAGTATGACCCAAATTTCAACCATAAATTATTTGTTTTGTTTGATTTTTTGTACTTTAAAAAAAATGCATGACTCATATATGCTAGTACATTGCCCATATATGACCACCACGCACTGCCACTGTTCCTCTTCAATCAAGCAGCTTCAGTCCATTTCTAACTAACTTCGCTGACTCGCAAAGGTCTACCTTAAACCCTAACATGTTAGCTCATTTGCTTTGGAAACTTTGTAATATATTTATTGGTTTTTTATTTATTATGTGGACATGTATGTGCTTGCACATGGTTTATTTCTCTAGATGTATGACTTGATGTATGAATTTATATTAGTTATGAATTAATGGTTATTTGTGTCTATAAAGTTAAACCGGATAAATGAACTACCTATGGTCGTTGTTCAAGAATCTTAATGTATGGACAATAAAAATGATTGATGCATGATTTGATTTTTCTACATTCAAGATTATTTTAAAAAATATCATATCTTTTTCTTTCTTTTGTTTTTCCATCATTTTTATCACTTAATAATTATTTGTATTGTTCGTAAAGTCAACCTGAGATAAATGAATCATTTGATCATTGTTCAAGGATGTGTACAAGCAAATAATAGGAACTATATACGACTCCTCAATATTTGTTTTTTTTAAATAACAAAAATTCAAAAAAGATAATTTATTTGACTGGCGTGAATCTATTTTTGTGTGTCCATATATTGTTGTTTAATAGGATTGATTGACATGATCTCATATATGCTCATTGAGAGTTAGTGTTGGCTTTAAAGCCCATTTTATACATAATTAAGTTGAATGAGGTCAAAGCCTAATTTATTATTACAAGCCTTTCAAGTACAACACTTGTAATTTAAAAGTAAGGATTAGACCTTAATGCTAGACCTGGATCCCAAATCATTATCTTAGATCCTAATATGCCTTTACCTTACAAACAAATGCAAGCATTAGTTTAGATAAAAAATTGTATGTGAGCACAATAGGTATATTTATATCATTAAAAACAAAGTCAAAGAAGCTTCCATTTGGTAGGATGTTTTAGAGTGTTTTTCATCTTTCTTTTAACATAATCAACCTCTTGTCCAAGATCTTTAAAAGACCATTTATGATTTGTAGTTACCATAAAACTAGATGATGATTTTTTTAATGCATTATACATAGAGATCATTGAGATGTTCCTGCTACAGAACTAATAAATTTGCTTTCTTACATGTTAATATGTGATATGGAGGAATTAAAACCTTGCCATAAAAATATAGAATTTAAATAGTTATTAAACATAAACATAAGATAACACTCTTTTTAGATTTAGATTGGTGATAACAATGGATGCTTTGTTTGAAATTTCTACATGCAAAAAATAAAGAAAGAAACAGAGAAATATATAAACATTTCATGACTAGCTTTGTGATTAACTTGACAGAAGCAATAACCATTTTCTCACCTTAACCTCACTTGTTTATAAAAAACACACACACATATACTTATCGTTGTTTTCAGGAAGATATTCACCTCCTATGTAAAAAGTGTCAAATATTAACTTAGGCCTCAAATCATTTACTAATATTAGACATTTTATCATTAAACACCTTGAAAACAGAAACTTTTACAATGATAAACTAGAACTAATATTTATTTTAGAAAGTAAGAGTAAAGTTGTGCATATCATATGTCATATGAATAGAGACGATTGATAACTATCCATAAAGTTGGCTAAAACAATAAGGCTTGCTGTAACAATGTCAAATGTGCACGAGGTGCACACTTCGGTATGCTGTCCAAAACAGTGTCTAAGGGTGCTGACAGTCATGCCAACAATGGGATAAATTGGTAGCGCATATTTGTGCAGCTGTAGGTTCATTAGGGAAAATCAGCAGCGTAGATTGTTCGACGAACAGGGGCTAGATGATGGATTGTCTAGGCCAGATAGGAAAATTCATCAGAGGGATAGGATGACGAGAACAGGGGTTGTCGCTGCACGCAGATGCAAATTCGGCAGCGCAGACATTAGGCAGCCTGCACGCATATGTGAATTCGGCAGCGCAAACATGTGGCAGCCTGCACGCATATACGAATTCGGTAGCGTACAATAGCTTGTGTAAGTCATGGGTTCGACTTGGCACGATTTAAAATTTGGACGAAAGACTGTCCAAGGCATGCGAGAGACCTAATAATTGACGCAACACAAACTGGCAGTTGGGGCTGCCAGGTGGGCATGCAAAACGTGGGTTAGTGGCAGTTATAGACATCCAATATCATGAGATTATGGGGGCAGAACGTGGGGGCAGAACATGTGTTACTCTACAAGCTGCTGGATCATGGGATCATGGGGAGTAACTGTCCACTACTTGCTGGAAAATAGGTCACTAAGATCATGGAGAACATGGGGGAGAAAGTGCTCCACTATGTCCTGAAAAATAGGGATCATTGGTGTGCCTTGTAGCTTACATATTTGTATATAAATAGGTTGCAAAGCCTTGTATGTGTAGCATGCGATTTCTATGCACAACACACACACTCTTATTGTGTAATCCTTTGTTGACGAGATAAATAAAGGTTGAGAGTTCTTCTTGTATTCTCAGTGTGCTAGGTGCTGTGTATCGTCACTTGTGTATTTCGCTTGTCTACGTAATGTTAGAGAGTGTGAGAAACCTCTTGGTGAGGGAAACACTTAGTTGTTAGGCAAATACAAGTAAAATTAGTGAGGGAAAGACTGAGTCTAGTGGGGACTAGACTGCTGCACATATCTATTTGTGGAGCAAAAAATTTATCCCGTGACACTCGCCATTGTGTCTAATGCAGATTCACTCGGTATGTTTCCTGCATCACTCTGGAGAAAAGCCAATCGACTGTTAAAAAGACAAGAGTCAACTCAGTCAAAGGACTGAGTTATAACTTTTAGAAACATACAGGACTAGGTTATATGCGAGTTAAAAGCTGAGTAACTAGACAACAAATTTACTTGGTTCTATTTTTAGCCAAACAAACAAACATTAAAAAAAAAAAAAAAAAAAAGAGTCCCTTTCTCATAGCAAGCAATCCGATGGTCTCTTTCCACCCCACCAACGAGAAAAAGAAAAGGAAGGCTATGGTTTTTATTAGCAACGTGTGTAGCCTGTAGTCTTCCTTCGATCCTCCTATAAACACACAGCACAGACTCTCACATATTTTCATACTTGGACGTTTCTATCAACCCTCCCAACCCAAACCAAGAAACCCCATCATGAATTAATTTATTTTTTGGGTTCCTTTTGGCGCTTAGCTCGTTGATACGGCTCAAAAGGTTAGCTCTTTAATTCACTCTTGTTGTTTGAATTTTATATTTTGTTCACATTATTTTCCTTTCCTTTTTATCCCCTGTAACCTATTTGTTTCCATAGCATTTTAGGGTTTTCAATGTTCACTTCACTTTGAGATTGAAATCTAGGGTTTTTATTTTCCTATTTCTTATTGAAGCATGTTCAACTCTCGTAATAATAAGTTCATGCCTTTAAAATCTTTACATTTTTGAATTCGAAGATACCATTTGGAAGAGCTAATTGATATTACTTTTCCTTGATCATCATATAGTTACTTAACAGTCACAAATGACACTTAATTGAGTTCCAGGGAGTGATTAGGCACATCATGGTTTCTAGGTCTTGCATCTTCATCTAAAACAAACGAACTCCATTCCCATTTGACTGGATATTTCCTCTTGTAGTTCTGGATTTACATTTTCAGGCATGCGGTGGTTGTGGAGTTGCTTGCATGTATTCTTTGAGTATCTTCCATGGTTGGTTTGATAGGGCTCCACCTCAATATCTGATTGATTGTAAAGGAGATAGAAAAGGGATTTAAGTTTTAGACCGATTCAAAGTATCTGCTTTTATGAGGTTGACCTCAAATAGAGAGAGTTATCCTTCCCTTTTAGATTAGACACTAAATACATTTAGATCTGTCAGTGATTAGGGATTCCTACAAGTTGATATTGCCATTGCAAAAAAGTTCAGGAGTTAGGCTTTCCTAAGCTCTATAAATAGGACTGTATGGTTTTTCATTACAATTATAGTATGAGAATTACTTGAGAAGAGGTGCATGTTGTGATCGTTACTTGAAAATACTATAATTTTAGCTCCTCCTTCTTTATGAAGTAATAAGATAAGGTTTGCAATGCATTAAGTAGAATTATTTAGTAGTTTGTGATCGCTTAAAATGTTTTTTTATGAAGAAAATGGTACCCTTTTCTTTTTTAAGGTGATTAAGTACTTTTTTTGAGTTAGAATTTTTCTTAAATTCATTTACAACTATCACATTTATGGAATATCAAGTGCAAGTTCACAACTTTGCAATATTTTCTCTATCCAGGGTACTTCTTACTTTTTGAAGCAGAAATGCTATCTGCTACCAAAAATGTGGGAATTATAGTCTATGTTGGAAACTGTGGGGTATTTTCTCTATAAGCTCTTTTTTCCTTATCATTGAAGAATTGGCGTGTACTTGTTTCATTTGTCTGCCCTTGCCCTCTAGCCTTGAGCGCATTATATTATTGCCAGCATCCATGCTCTGTCTTTTGTTCTGGTCGCAGTAGTTCATTATTTTTTTCTTGTCAGCTTTCTTGTCCTGGCTCTTGCATGCAGGTTGCTGAGGAAGAACCATCTATGGCTGAACAAGTAAGCATTGTTAACTCAGCTAAAATGTTTTTTTGTTATTTTTATTTGTTTTGGTTGGATAATGGAAAAAATCATCTCTGCTTCATTGTATCTGATCAGCTCACTTGGTTCATCATTTCATTTTTCAATCATCCAACTCTTCTGTTTCTTTTTATTTTCTTGAACTTCTGCTTAATCTAACAAAAACTTTTATCAATTCCATTGTTTAATTATTCAACTGTGTTTCATGTTCAGTTTTACTTCTCTTCAGCCACTCCCTCTTTCTAACAGGGCTAAGCGTCTACTTATATGAACAGGTCATTGATTTAATTTCAGCAGTGAAAGAGTTACATGGTCTTAGCTGTCAGGAGCTTAACAAATTGTTAAGGGACTCTGAAAATTTTACAATTCACTTTCATTCTGAAAAAGGATCTACAATAAAGGTCAGGAAACAAACTCATCATCATCACACTTACGCTTTCTTATTTTACCACCGTCTTGCATCTTAAATCACTTTTTTTTTTTTTATCAGATTGATGTGGAAAAACTGGCAGGCTTTCTTCCTTTACACCTTATTGCAGTACTTATGTCATCTGATAGAGATGAATCACTGTTGAGATATTTGTTGTGTGGTATTCGGCTTTTGCATTCCTTATGTGATCTAGCACCTCGGAACAGTAAACTTGAGCAGGTTGCTTTTACCAATCATTGCCTAGTCTTTATTATTATTATTATTATTATCTCTTTTTTATGTAGCATCAGTTTTGGTGTCTGTTTTGCTTAGCAATTGAACTGACACATTTCTTGAAAATCTGGGGATGTGTATTTAAAGTCAGGCTCCAATGTGTTTATGAACCCTGGCAAATTATAGGAATGGTCACTATTTTAATTTTAGCTGAAAACACGTACCCCCATCTTCCTAGTACTTTAGGTTCTTGAATCCGTGGTTTGGATATTGTAGTCTTTCTGTGCAGCTGTCTTGTTTTTTCTTTGAATTTTTTTAATCAAATTTTTTCTTTGTGGTTTTGAAGCTATTCCAAGTCCTTGCACTTGGAAGTTGTTTTGAGGTAGTTATGACATTGGGTTCTTAATTATCAGTATCTGAAATTATTTTTTTAAGGGGCTTATATTTGGATGTTACCCATTGTTCTTCTGTAAACGATCAATCTTTTTGTTTATTCTTGGAAACTGTGATGTGTTCTTTTCACCTTCAGATATTTATGTTCTTAAAAATTTGGAAATGATATATTGAAGCAAAACACATTCTCTCCTGATGCTCTTTTGCGTTATATATACAGGTTTTGCTCGATGATGTTAAAGTATCAGAGCAGCTGCTGGATCTGGTGTTTTATTTACTAATTGTTCTTAGTGGTTATAGACAGGTATTCCTTAGTATTTAACTCTTGAGGGGTTACTTCCCAAACTCTTAACGTTTACCAGGGTTATTTTTGTTATGTAGGAAAACTGTATTTCATGTTCTCTGTTACTTGTGCATTCAGCACTGGTAGCATCCAGTCTACATTTATTGTCAGGATGTATATCTTTGCAATGGCAAGATCTTGTTCAAGTATTGCTTGCTCACCCCAAGGTACAATCTTCCCACATGATTTTGGATATTTAAGAGAAATGGGTTTACTATATTCATGGGATCATTGCAAAGCTTTTCATTTCTTTCTTTTTTTTAGAACATATTTATTGGCTGAGCTTTGCTATTTTTAACTATCAACAGCATGGTCTTTAATTTTTTCAGTAGATTTTTCTTATTTCTAAATTTTGCATAATCAATTCAAATATGGATGTCTGTCAGTAGCTGATTTGTTCATTAATAATTGACATGGAATCAGCATATCAGTTACATGTGGGTTCAAGGCTATGGTTTGATAGGGAATTTTCCCTCCTGTTGACCCAGATAACCTTATTTTATTAATTTAGGCTATGAGATGTTAGATAAACTGAACTAAAACCCAGATTCGATTCAAAATTTCCTTTTCTTTTTAACTAACACCTACACAGCACCACTGCTACTCCCACACTCTCACCACTAAATTTTGATTGATCTATAAACTCCAGTTTCATTAACAATTTCTGATCATATTATCATTTTATTTTGAGCTTTTAAGCTCTGAAGGCAGAGACATTTATGGACTTTCTGATCATGCATTTTCTCTTATAGGTTGACATATTTATGGATGCAGCTTTTGGAGCTGTTCATGTAGCCATTAGATTTCTTCAGGTCAAGCTGTCAGATCAATATACTGGTCTTCATGCGAAAAGTCCAACAGCTGAACAAATAGTTAACTATATCTGCCAACAATGTGAGGCTTCTTTACAGATTCTTCAGTCATTGTGCCAGCAAAAGGTGTTTCGCGAGCGCCTTCTTAGGAACAAGGTTTCTAAAATAGAACCATCTTATTCTATATGTTTGGTTTTAAGCTGTATGTCAAGAGATGCCAGCTTCGATGTTTTTCTCTGTGTTTGACATAACATGGAGAAATTCTTCTTGCTGGACCAAATCGGAAGTAGAAGCATCTAGTTAATGTGATTGTATGTGGTGAAAAAGCAGGAAAGTCAGTTGGAGAAACATGGAGGTTTTCAGTGCTAGCATTTTGATCTAGCAGTAAAACAAAATGTTGAAACAATTGTGAAATATTGCAGGAGGCTATTATAATTTATAACTTTTATTTGCATCGATAATCTTGACAATGGTATCCATACTAGTTACAAGTCTCCTTTTAAATTTTACATGGACATCTCATGTTTAATAATCCTTATAATTTATAACTTTTATTTGCATCAATGATCTTGATGATGGTATCCATGCTAGTTATAAGTCTCCTTTTTATATTTTACATGGACATATCATGTTTAATAATCCTTTTTGTTATTTATCATTTTTCATTATTTTGGTAAAATATCTGTGTATAATACCATTTCAGGAACTTTGTGGAAGGGGAGGTGTTCTTTTTCTGGCGCGGGCCATCTTGAATTTAAACGTTACACCTCCTTTTGTAGATTCTTTCACTGTTGTAGCTGCAATATCTAGACTGAAGGCTAAAGTATTATCGATTGTAAGTTTTAATGTAGTGGCAAGGCTTAGGCTGCGTCATTATCTTGTATAACTTCTTATTTCCTTGCTCGTCTAAATATCCCTGATTTTTTATTCTGTTGACCATGTGTTTTTATGCAGCTATTGCATTTGTGTGAAGCAGAAAGCATCTCTTACCTTGATGAGGTAGCGAGTTCTCCAGGGAGTCTTGATTTGGCAAAGTCTGTAGTATTAGAGGTTAGTTTAATAAATGTGCTAGCACATTAGTGGGCTTTGATACGGAGAGGCAGAGTGATGCAACCCACAATTTTTATTTGTTTTACCTGGCACATCTGCTAAACCAAAAGTGTTTTGCAAAGTTGACAATCTCCTTCCACTCACAGTAATCGTGAACATAGATCTATTTTGTGGCAGAGATATTGGCCAGTTTCATTTATTGGTGATCCGCAAACCAAACTTGTCTCAACCCACTGTTTCCTATTTCTTTATTCCATTTGAAGCCTCGTTTTTAATGCTTGCTATTAATACTTTTTGATGTAGATTCTTGAATTACTGAAGGCTGCACTTAGCAAAGATCCCAATCATCTTAGTCCATGTTCAGACAGAACTTTTCCCATGGGGCTTTTGCGACTCAATGCTATGCGTCTGGCTGATATCTTCTCAGATGATTCAAATTTCAGATCTTTTATCACAACTTGCTTTGTAAGTTAATCATTTGGATTCTCAGGCATGATTCTCACTTAGTTTCACCATGCTACTTCTGCTGAATTGTTTTAAGTGACTTTCTCTGATATCTTCTCTGAAAAACATTAAAGTTTAGACACATACTACATAATGTACAAAAAAATTCATTGTTCTCTGTTGTTAAAAATTGCAAAGCCACTGAAAATGCATGTAATTTTTAAATGTTGTGTATTTCCAACTCATTATGCTTCAAAGCATCCATCATGGAGAGAGATTCATGACTTTCCTTTTTTATTTTCAAATATCAATATGCTCTACAGACCAAAGTTATGACCGCTATTTTTTCGCTCCCCCATGGAGATTTTTTATCAATCTGGTGTTCGTCTGAATTTCCACCAAGAGAAGAAGATGCTACTCTGGAGTATGACACATTTGCAGCAGCTGGGTGGTTTTTAGACACATTTGCAGCAGCGAACCTGTCAAATGCAATAAATTTAGAAATTACTTTAATTCCCAGTAACATGCCTCAAGCTATGTATGCGCATCAGAGAACTTCATTATTTGTGAAACTAATTGCCAACCTACACTGTTTTGTTCCAAACATTTGTGAAGGTGAATTCTCTCTCACAATCTTCCAAAATATTCATCATGATTGATCTGGTGGCTGCTGTATAGATTAAGTAATTCAAAATTTTGTTCTCGTCCACAGAACAGGAAAGAAACTTGTTCCTTCACAAGTTTTTGGAGTGCATGAGGATGGACCCATCTAAATCACTGCCTGGGTTTTCTTTTACTTCTGGTGCTCAAAGAGCTGTAACAGTTTGCAGGAACCTTCGTAAGTATCAGTCTCGTGATTTTCTCAATAGACATGATGCATAAAAGTTGGTGGGGTTTTCCATGAGTAACTTGCATGTGTAGGTTCATTGCTAAGTCATGCAGAGTCTTTAATTCCAAACTTTTTGAATGAGGAGGATGTACAGCTCTTAAGGTGAGTTAAACATCAACCATGCTACTTTCTTCCTATAATTTTCATTTTTGGCTGTTTTACTAAAAGTGTTATTGTTCTTTTCTTTCCTTTTCTTTTTGTTTTTTTTAGCTTAATTTTAAAGAATAGAATCATCCTCGAATGGTAAAAGCTAACTTTGAGAAGGAAAAAAGGAGAGAGAAGATTGATTTTTTTGTTTAGACTATTCATTAAATGGGCTTTTTCACTAACATATAGCTTGGGAGACTTTGCTGAACGAATTCATATTATTGATCTTAGAATTCAAAATATTGCACACAAATTAAAATGGGCTTTGTCAAAAATTTGAAGAGGCTGGCAAGCATTGTCAGAAACATTACTTTAAATGAGATGGTCCAATTCCCAACTCTTTATTTCCATTATTTCCACTTACATGCCTCTATAAAAGTCAGCAAAAGTTGAGTAAAGCAGTGAAACATAGCTTATATGGTGTACCTTTTTCAGCAATCTACACCCATAATATTCTGCATAATAGCAGTGTATCGATTCCTTGTATGCTTCTGGATTCTTTGAGTGGTTGTCAATCTCTGCCTGACAACATGAAATTAAATTCAGCACCATAAGCTGCATTTGGAAGGGAAAGTACTCAGAGTCTAAGTAAATTCCAGAATAAGCTTCTATTCTGTGTTGTACTCAGGGTGCGGGTGCAACTAATTGAGTCTAAAGCATCTTTTCAATCTTTCAGCAACTATTGTCTATTTGTTGGTTGTAAAATAGCTTATTTTTTTCATTTATATTTTATTGCAGAGTATTCTTTAACCAGTTACAATCATTGATTAATCCTGCTGATTTTGAAGAAAACCAAGTTCAAGTAAGGTTTTGCCCTTCAATGATTAATAATCTTTTCTTTTTCTCTATCCACTCCAACTTCAGCAACTTCCTGTTTCTTCTCCTCGTCAAATTAAATGTGCTAACATTCTGCTACTGAAAATATTTTAGGAAATCAAATCAGAGAGGTCAATATCTTTGGATAAGTTCTCCAGACTCAGTATTGATGAGCATCTTCAGGTGAATACTGGAATTTCAATCTTTTTATTTTTTAATACAAGGAAGTTCATTTATTTGTCACAATTATCTATTACAATAGTATGATGATGTACCATTTGACATTAAAGCTCAATTTTGATTTGATGTGTGATTCTATTGGTGACTGGTCATCAAGGTGACAAACATGGGCAGAGCCAGGAAAACAATAATGGGGTCAATTGACCCCCCTGGAATTAATGAAAAATGAAAATATAGGTATTATAATACTTGCCTTCTTTATTGTTTAAATTGAACCCAATATATTAACTAAACAGAAAAGATTAATACATGTAAGCAGATTCAATTTTGTATTTTAATTTAAGAAGTTCTGAGATTATCAGATTTAAGCTTTGTGATTTACATGCAAGTAGCTAAAAAAATGAAATGCTATTAAAGCAAACATGCAGTCTGTTCAGCATACGCTTAAAGAGGAAGTATTGCTCAGTATTCATTTGTATGATTTTTCACTAATGATCTCTTTATATTACAATTGATGTGACTCAACTTATCTCAGCTACTCATGTTGTCTCTCATTTTGATATATTCTCTATTACACATTGCACTTATCGCTTATCTTCCCTTTAGCTTTTATGTTGATTCTTTTACTCTTGCTCTTGAGTTCTCCATGCTTTTCATGATAATCTGATCAAACTTATTTACTATTATTACACATTTCATAGAAGAGTACAATGTTTACATTAACAATCATATTTGTTTAATTTTTTAGATATATTGAGAGTTTACGGAGATTGTGTATCAAAATATATTTTGATGTGGCGTAAGTTATAAATTAACTCCACTAAAAGAATTTTCTTGCTTTGCTATTGGTGACAGACAGATTGCTTGACAGAAGTCCAAATTAAAGTTTAGAACCGAGTAATAACTTTTTTTTAGTGGAGTATTATCATATAATTATTGAAACTTTAGAAGTTATAGAATATTTTATTGAGGGTCAAACTCTTAAGATTATGTATCGTAATGGTTCTGATCAAGGATTTCAAGTCTTCTTGATGTTGCCTTTCTCTACAAATCCTACATTTTCTCACAGAAAAATTTGATTCCTGGTAGGAAGCTCAAAGCACTAGGGCATCCTCATCACCTATGGCGAGGAAGGAACCTTCAAGTCTTAACAACAGGACAGATATTCAAAAGGAGGAAATGTCAGAGAATTCAGCTATTCAAGAAGAGGAGAAGCACAATTTCAGAAATGAGCATATGAATCAAGCTAATGTGATGAGGGGAGACAAAGCTAAATCTGGTGCATGCGCTTCTGATGTTTTAAGAGAGATGGATAGAGATTCTCATAATGTTGAGACAAGTGGTTCAGATACAAGTTCAACTAGAGGAAAGACTTTTGTAGGTCAAGTGGTGAATGGTGACTTACTGAAATCAAGTGCACATATAAAAGGAAGTGGCTGCCAGGGAGTTCGAAATGGTGAAAAAGCTGAAAGTCTTCATTTTGAAGAAAAGCAGCCAAGAAAAAGGAAGCGAACTATTATGAATGACTATCAAATCGCACTTATGGAGAAAGCCCTGCTAGATGAACCTGAGATGCAGCGAAATGCAGCAGCGTTACAGTCATGGGCTGATAAATTAAGTCTCAATGTATGTAAAAATGCACCTTTAAATTATTTATTATGTCAGTTAATTTTATTTGTGTCCCCAGGATCACCTGTGCTTATTATTTATTTATTTATTTATTTTGCTTAATAAGTTTAATTGTGTTTTCCAGGGATCAGAAGTTACATCTTCACAGCTGAAAAATTGGTAAGAAGCTTCACCTTCTCTGATAGTTTGCATTCCTTGGTTTAAAAACACTTTTGCCCCTCTCCTTGAGGTTATACTCTCTTCATAATTAATAGTGTAGGAAAAGATTAAAAGTTTATATTCTCAAGGTCTTGTTCAAGTTGGGGCTTTTGAATTTTCTTGTTCTACCACTTCTTGGCAGTGAAACGTGGCATTACTGGAATTATTTGTGGGTCAACTGCACTTGTAAATAGATGCCTAATATAGCCGTTGCCCAGAAAAGAATTTTATTTGAACTCTTATGTTACCCTTCTTTTAGTTGTTAATGTTATAAAAGAGGAGATAATTGCACAATTCGGTTATTACTGAAATGTCTCTTCATTCAGTTTTTAAAAGTTGATTCTCCATGTAGTTACTTTGCAGAGTTTCTTGTGGAAAGCTTCTTATACAGGACAGGAATAAATCACAGGTGCCCAAGGACTCTTGGTACAAGGGCGTTTTATTTCTTACATATTAGATTAGAAGATTTATTGGATGCAAACTCTGAAAAGATTGAGGTGTATTAAATGCTAATTCTAGGACTCTTTGCATAATCTTCCAGTACTGCTACCCATGCAATTATCATTTGAGTTGTCTATTGGCATTCTAGGTAACAAACCATTTTTTTGTTCCAGGGAAATTATTTCGAAATTCCAGTTCTATATTTGTACGCATCTATGAATTTTTTCCATTCACACATTATACTAATTTGATTTTTCAATCAGCATGTCGTTATTCATGCCACTGAATTTCTTAGATAGATCAGTGCCTGGTTGGCAGGCTGAAACTGGAAAAGTTTTTTTTACCGTACTACAGAAGTTTAATTAGATAGGTCAGTGCTTTGTTATGCTTTTAATGAGTGCCTATTTTTTTGCTATCACAGGCTCAACAATCGTAAAGCAAGGTTAGCTCGTGCAGGTAAGGATGTTCGTGCACCAATGGAAGTTGATATTACATTTCCAGAAAATCAAGTTGGACAAGCATTGCAGCACGAGTCACCTGAGAGCCCAGGTGAAGATAACATCACATCAAGTGTAAGAGGCCTTCAAAACACATCAGAAATTGGTGTGTATGAAGATCCCGAGGCTGGTATAGGATTGTCAGACTTTGTTGACATTGGTGCTTCATAATTTGTCCAGTGCAAGCCAGGGCAGTTTGCTTGTAGACGGCCCAGTAGAAGAGATTGGTAAGGGAGAGTATATCAGGTGTAAGGCAATTGGTGTGGAAGGATGTTGGACGAATCAGCGTTGTATGCCGTGGATGTTACAGAGCTCAAGACTGAGAGATGGGTGAGGCTTCCATACCCATCTGAAGCCACAGGCATGTCATTTGATGAAGCTGCACAGAAGATTGGGGGTGATGAGAGTGTTGAATATACGTCACGACCTCAATGATACAATTTCAGTGCTAGGTTTCTTTGTTAGAATGTAGAGCTAGCTAGTAGTTGTTTACCAGCAGTATCGTTCTTTTTTATTCAAGTTCCAAACCATGAGCAGGTTCAGAAGGTTAGCTCTTTCATTTTAAATAGAAGGTTAAATCACATGAAAAATATTGCACAACATCCATCAAAGCTTAACATGAATTCTAAAATTTAAACGGGAATGGTTGTTATATTAGCTGATGAAATTTGAAAAAAATATAAAATAAGATAAAGATGAGAGGCATTCCACAGTACTGAGTGATGCCCCTGTGAATGTAGGAGGTAGGGCTGAGCATTTTCGGTTCGGTTCGGTTTTGGAAAAAAAAAAACAATCAAACTAAAATTATTTTTTTTCAAGTTTTTGAACTGAACCGAACCAAAAACCGGTTCGAACCGACCATGTTCGGTTCGGTTCGGTTTTTTTCCCTTCCAAACCAATTTAAACCGAAAATTATTTTTGGGTTTTTTCATTGTTCATATTTTTTCAAGGATCTTATTTTCGTTTTATTTTTAATTTCACAAATCTGTGCTTTCTATGCTTATTTTCTGAGAAATCTTAGTTTTCTCAACAAGTATGACTTTTTTTTTAACTGGTTGGGCATGCATGATATCCAGAAATTTAATCCTGATTTTCTTTTTGTTAGATCTTTGCCCAAGAATTAAACTTAGCAAAAAGATACACAAAACAAAAGGAAAGAACAGAAGTAATTTGACTGGAGAAGAAAAAACAAAGAAAAGATCAAAAGATATATGTTATTAAAATGTAAAACCATCAAAACATTATTATTTGAACAAGAGGAAACAAATCAAAGAGGAAGGGCCAAACCCTTACACGCTAGTTAAAAAAACCCCTTTTTTTACTCTTTAATCTTCCCTCCACTTCGTTTTGGAGCCGCCACCACACACCTGTAAAGAAAAAACCCTAAACTCGCTCTCAATGGTGACCGATCCAACTCTGTTGCACCAACTCAGTCTCCTTCTCCAATAAAAAAGGAGAGATGCAAAGAGAAAAAGAAGGGAGATATGCAGAGAGAAAGGAAAGGGGAAGGGAGAGATGCATAGAGAAGGGGGGAGGGGCGGCTACTTTTTTGTTTAGGGAATGCAGAGAGCAAAGTTGGCTTAGGGTTAGAAAAAGCATCCTATTTATAGTTGTTTTTTTTTTTAAGTGCTGGTCTGGTTGAACCGGTTCGGTTCGGTTCGGTTCAATCGGTTTCAGACTTTGGAAACCGAAACCGAACCGAACCAAAATTTTTTTGTGATTTTTTAATCGGTTAATTCGGTTTTTTTTTCCGTTCGGTTTTTTCGGTTATTTTTTTTCCGGTTTTCTCGGTTTAATCGGTTTATCGGTTTTTTTGCTCACCCCTAATAGGAGGTATGGCATTTGCAGACACCTGTCAGGGTGTTGGAAAGTGCTAAGCAACTACATGTAACTCCTTTGCTTGTATTGATGATGAAAAGGCCTGGATTAGCAGTTTATAAAGCAGCTGTCACAATAGCGAAGAAGGTGGTAGTTCTTATTTGCACGAGAGTGTTGCAAGCTGAATTCTGAGAGAACCGATTGGGAGAGAGCTAATTTGTGTAGCTAGGATAGTTAGGGTTTTTCTAGTTAGCATGGGGACATTTTAAATGGCCAGAGAATAGAAAAGAGTATGAGAATGGAAGAGAGAAACAGAGAGAAGGAAGAGAACACGTTGATTGTATTATTTTTCTTGTTGTTCTCTGTTACATGCAAGTTACAGATATAGGAAACGGAATGGATTCTAGAATGCCACATGAGGCTCTTGCTAGAATAACAACTAACAGAATAAAATGGAAACAGTAATTAACATCAGCCTGGCGTGCCACTGATTTATTTAAACGGTGCGTATAAGCTTTGAAGGAGGGTGTTCAAAGCGTCGTCGTAGCCTCAGCCTTCTTTTGATTTGAAGGTCTTTATATTTTCCCGCTACTGTTCTTCCCGCTTCATAACAGAGAGTGCCTGTTCTTAGAAGATGAAACGACGAGTATCAAGGAATTCAATTCAATGGGGGACAGTAGAAGCCGAAGATGAAAGCATAGCATTAGGCATGAAGGCTAGTTCTGATCTCAAGAGCTTTCAGTGTCTATCTCAACCGTACTTTGTGATTTATAACATGTCGACCTGACCTTTTAAATTAACTTGGAAGTTTTTTACCGTCTTCATTCGCGGTTCAAGAAGCTAGCTGGCAGTAGGCATTAATACAAGCATTAGATTTAGATAAAGTTAGTGGAAGAATAAATCATGTGATGCATGTTGACGGAGTATATAACTACTGTAAAGTTCACGCAAGAATATATAGAACAATTCCTCCTCTCATTCCTCTGTTTCTCTCTTCTTCTTCCCTTGTTATTCTTTTCTTCCTTTCTTATTAAGCCAAGCTTGACATTTAGTATCTGCGCCTGAACTAAGACAACAATTGGCTGTATAATTCATTGAACCATGGTGGAGAATAATAAACTCAAGGCAGTTGAAGAACACTGCAAAAAGTTAGATAATCAGCTACAAAACCATCACCTAGAATGGTAAGAATCTATGGAAAAGAATAAAAAACGTTGGCTGGAGCAAGGTAAAAAGATCGATCAGATGATTCTACAGATAGAATCGTTGTCCTCTCAATTCCAAAATTTCTTGGTTAATCAAATGGCGGGAAAGGAGACTGGAGCTAATTTAAAAGGTATTCTGGCTACACTGGAAACTGGTAGAGAAGCAGGGGTGAATACCTTGTATGATGGAGTATCGCCAGGAAGCAGGAATTAGTATCAAGGAGATCATGTGATAGGACAAGAACAAAGTAGGACAAGATATAAAAGATACCACTACTAAGAATGGAATTGTCAATGTTCTAGGGGCAAAATATTTCAAGATCAACTTAGTACCTGTACATCAGTGGGTTGGATTGGTCTCATATTATCTGGAAGCAAGGGTGGATGTTTGGTTTGAGGGGTTAATAAGAGGGAATGAGACATTGATTAGTTAGGAAGAATTTTCCCAGTCTATCTGCAGAAGGTTTGGTAGTAAAGATGACATTGTTGAGGAGTTCAATAAACTGGTACAAGACAAAAGCGTTGATGATTATGTAGAAAAGTTTGAAGAACTGAAATCATTGATGGGTGCTCTTAATCCGTCATTACCATAGTCATATTATGTCTCTAGCTTCATTAGTGGGCTGAAGGATGATATCAAACCAATGTTGAAGATCTTGAAACCATTAAATGTGTTGATGGCATCTGAATAGGCCAAATGACAAGAAGAATCTAACATTGTTTTAGCCAAGAAGAACAAATCACTATAACGAATCAACATTCCATTCAACAATGGGAGAATTAGAGGTAATGTTCCAGCCAAAACTTTTAGTCAATCTAGGACTGAAAATGTGAAGCAAATCCTAGATAGATTGTTCGAACAAAAAATATTGGGACAATGCTTTAAATGTGGTGATAAATATATGCCGGGGCACATATGCAATGCTAAAGGCTTACACATGATATAGGGAATAGAGGAGGAGGAGAACAAAGGTATTATGGAACTAGAAGGAACACTGCAAGATCAAGATAAAGAGAGTAACAAAGATGAATTTGGGCTATCATTAAACGTCCTAGCTAAGAGTGACACCTACAATACCTATCAAGATTAAAGGAGATTGTCAAGGAAGAGACTTTATAATCCTAATAGATAGTGGTAGTATGCATAGTTTTATTGATGAAAGCATGATTAAGAAGTTGAATTTTGTTACTAGTAAAACCACATTGTTACCAGTAACTGTGGTTAATGGGAATGTCATGTTATGTGAGGTGTATAGTCCTGGATTTACTTGGTTTACGCAAAGCTATGAATTCAAGGCCAACTTGAGAGTGCTGAAATTAGAAAGGCATGATATAGTTTTGGGGGTAGATTGGTTAAAGAAGTATTCTTCAATACTCTTTAACTTCATCAAATTGAGACTATCATTTAAGAAGGAAGGTATAATGATTTGAAGGGGATCTCTCAAGATGTTGGCTTACAGATGATAACAGTAATAAAGGAACAGAGGAACTTCAAGGATGTGATCTTTGGACTAGCAGGCTAGTTCTTTTTAATAGACACAAAAGAAAAAGACAGGTCAATCATGGAAGCTGCAGAGATTAAAACATTATTGGAAAAGTTTGCTGGAGTCTTTGAGGAACCAAAAACTTTAACACCCACAAGAAGATCCGATCATAAAATTCCATTGAAACCGGGTTCACAACAAATAAACATTAGACCCTATAAAAGCCCCTTCATTCAAAAGGGTGAAATAGAGAAGCTAGTGAAGGAAATGCTCTCTAATGGAATAATACAGCACAATGTTAGCCCCTTTGCTTCACTAGTCCTGCTTGTTAAAAAAAAAAAAGATAACACTTGGAGATTTTGCATAGATTACAAGTAGCTCAATGATCAAACCATCAAAAACAAGTTTCTCATCCCTCTTATAGATGATCTCCTAGATGAACTGCAAGGTTCCAGATTTTTCTCCAAGCTGGACTTGAGATTGGGTTACCACCAGGTCAAAATGCATGAAGAAGGTATAAAGAAAATAGCATTTAAGACACATCAAGATCATTATGAGTTCATAGTAATGCCCTTTGGCCTCACCAATGCTCCTACCACCTTCTAAACACTGATGAACAACATACTAGAGCCTTTTCTGAGAAAATTTATGTTGGTATTTTTCGATGATATACTCATTTACAACCCTACTTTTGAGCTACATCTTGATCATCTAAGAAATGTTCTAGAAACTTTGAGTGCTAACCAATTACTTGCCAATAAGTCTAATGTGTGCTTTCGGTGAACAACAGGTGGAATATTTAGGGCATGTGATTTCAATAGAAAGAGTGGCAATTAATACAAAGAAGACTGAAGCTATTGATAGTGGGCCTATACCGCGATCCTTGAAGGAATTGAGAGGATTCCTGGGATTGGCTGGTTACTACATGAAGTTCATACGACATTTTGGAGTCATCAGTAAACCCCTCATAAAACTGCTGAAGAAGAATGGTTTTGGCTAGAATGACCAAGCTCAATAGGCTTTCATCAGTTTAAAAAAAGCCTTGTATGAGGCACCAGTTCTGGCCTTACCTGACTTCACCAAGACTTTTGTTCTAAAAACAGATGCATGTGATTTCTAAGGGCAGTATTAAGCCAAGAAGGTAAACCATTAGCTTATTTCAGCAAATCTTTAAGCCCTAAACACATGGGATTGTCCATTAATGAAAAGGAATACGTGGTTATCCTTATAGTAGTAGAGAGATGGAGACACTACTTGGAATAAGAGCAATTTATAATACAAACAGATCATGAAAGTTTGAAATACCTTTTGGATAAAAAATAATTCACACTTCAATCCAGAAGAAAGGTTTGACTAAGCTCTTAGGATTAAGGTATAAAATCCTATATAGGAAAGGTAAGGAGAACATTGTTGCAAATGCAATATCTAGGAAGGGCAACAATAAAGTTCATGACAAGGAAAAGGGCGACCTTGGAGCAATGACCAAGATTCTACCACCTTGGTATGAAGAAGTTCATGCATCCTATGATAATGACTCCAAGATACAAAACATTATCATTGGTAGGATGACTAAAACAAGAGAGGAACCAGATTACACTTATGAAGATGGGGTCTTGAGATATAAGGTCAAAATAGTAGTGGGACAGAAAGGGGAGCTTAGAGCTAAATTAGTGAAATTTATACATGACTCCTATGTTGGTGGGCATGCTGGCATCCAAAATTCATACAAAAGACTTAAGGAGAATTTCTATTGGTTTGGTATGAAAAGAATGGTGAAGAAAGTTGTGGACAAATGTAAAATATGTAGACAAGCCAAAGTTGAGAAGGTAATTTATCCTGGGTTATTGCAACCACTATCAGTTCCTAGTGGCACATGGAAAGCCATTACAATGGATTTTATAGAAGGATTACCAAAGTTGAAAGGAAGAAATGTTATTATGGTGGTGATTAATAGATTTATTAAATATGGGCATTTCATTGCACTAGATCATCCCTTCACAGCACAAGATATTGTGCAATTGTTCTTAGATCACTTTTACAAGTTTCATGGATTGCCAGCAGCTATTGTGACGGATAGGGATAGGGTCTTCACCAATATATTTTGGAAAGAATTGTTTAAGAAGCTAGGGATTCGGTTGATGGTGAGTACAACCTATCACCTACAAACAGATAGTCAATTGAAAGGGCGAACCAGTGCTTAAAAACATATCTTCGATGCATGACTATGCATTATCCCAAATGATGGTATCATTAGTTATCTCTTGCATAATGGTGGTATAATACTAGTCAGCACTCAACTTTGAAAATGAGTCTTTTTCAAGCTCTTTATAGTTATACTCCTCCCTAGAGAGAATGAATTGCTCAAGAAGCCACTACCATAGCTGAGTAGAAGAGGTGTTACAAAGAAGGACTAATATAAATCAGACACTGAAAAGGAAACTGGAAGTAGCGAGACACTGGATGAAGAAGATGACTGATAGGAATAGAACTGGAAGGGAATTCTCAGAAGGTGATTGGGTTTTCCTGAAACTTCAGCCTTATAGACAAAGAAGTATTGCGTTGAGGAAGACTTTTAAGCTCAATCTCAGGTATTATGGTTCTTATCAAATTAGTAAAAGGATTAGGAAAGTGGCATATGTGTTAAGGTTACCAAAGAGAAGTTTAGTGCATCTAATATTTCATGTGTCTTTACTTCAAAAGAATATTGGAGATGAAGCAGTAACATCTTCTAGATTACCGGTGTCAGATAAGGAAGGAAGACTGAAAATCATTCTTGTAACTATGCTGGATAGGAAATTGATGAAGAAAGACAACATGGCAATGACAATGGGTTTGATTCAGTGGCCCAACCTTTTTCCATAATATGCAATATAGGAGGATCTTAAAGAACTTCAAATGCAATTTCCAAAGTGCAATACCCAGCTCATGACATTGGATAAATGAACATTCTTGTGGACAAGAATGCATTCAAGGAGGGAGTATTGTTACAGTCTTCATTGGTAGTTCAAGAAGCTAGCTGGCAGTAGGCATTAATACACGTGCAAAGAAGTTGTTAAAGTTAGTTAACAGAAGAATAAATCGTGTAATGCATGTTGAGGGAGTGTATACCTACTGTCAGGATTACATAAAGTTCACGTAAGAATATACAGAACAATTCCTTCTCTCATTCCTCTATTTCTCTCTTCTCCTTCCTTTGTTATTCTTATCTTCATTTCTTGTTAAGCCACACTTAATAAAGTTGACCTGGTTGAACCTATCAACTTGGTTGACTTGATTTTAATGTTTTTTTTTAATTTATATCCAAAATGACATTAGTTTATTTGTAAAAATAAAATCGAAATGATATAACCACAGATGAGACTACTTTACCTATAATTATATACTCATGCCTTCCTATAAAGGGAGGGATTGACATGTGTGTCCTTGAATTTAATACACACACACACACGTGTGTGTGTGTGTGTGTGTGTGTGTAATGAATGCTTATAGAGTTGTACTTTAGATGCTTGTGCAAATGACCAAAATAAAAAGAGATCTACTTCTATCTATCTTAAGACCTAGCTTATGTTTCTTTTTAGACATACATCGTGCTCTATCTTTAATTAATTATATCAATTACAGGTTGAAGAGAGTTCTAGTAGGTAGATAATTTCAGGATCGACAAGGAAGGATAGTCTGCCTAAAAGACAATACCTTCACCTGAAAGCAACATTAACACACAGTTCATAGTTTCGGAAAAAGACAAAACTATACTGGAAAGGACAAAATAAGACTTGCTTGGCACTTGTGGCTGACGAGACTCCCTTATTAATTTCCAGTTCTAGGGTGATAATGCTGCAAGTTAAAAGGGTGAGCCTTAAAGATAAAACAATGTAGGAGAAATATAGGTGGGAAGGATAAAAGTTGTAGTTACACTCTCAAAATTTGTTAGAGGAAAAGAGAATGAGGGAGAACAAGAGAATTAGGGAGAGAATCTTGGAAATTTATGTCATTCATTTTTCATGCATTTCTGGTCCAATCATTAGGGAATAAAAAGAACAACTCTACTTCATTTCTATTGCCAACATGATGTTGCGATGTCGCGGTCACACAAATTAATTACCCTAGCTTAAATAAACAAAATAGTGTAAAGCATGCAAGGGGTCAATCCCACGAGAAAGGTTTAGTCGGTTTTTTTATGATAGATGATATGAAATTTAGGGGGGGTTGAAGTTATCTAGTCTATGCTATAGTAAATAGAATGAAACAATCAAGCTAACTTAAAGAAATCTGAAATTTATCAAGAGAACAAACCTTGGTCTCAAATAGACATTCACCTCGGAAAATCAGAACTAATCATTGAAATGAAATGTCAATTTATATTTTGAATATTTATCTGTTTTTAATATTAGTTAGTTAACCGATCCGCGGTGTAACTAACCCTAACCATTAAACAACCACAGTGTCCGCACTAATAATTTAATTCAATAATAGCCTTAAGAACTAGACAACATAATTGTTTGCAGTCTATATTTGATTTGATTGAATGTTTTTTCTAAAATTAATAACATAGATCCGCCATAATCATTAAACTCAGTTGCTTCACAAGTTTATATATCACAACTTCAATTTTGATAACAAACTTAGCAATAGATTGATTAGAATAATAACTTAGAGTCCGCTCTAACAATCAAACTAAACAATGATAAGAAATAAGCATAGGAAAATAAACACTCATATTCATTATATGAACAGAAAACAAAAAGTAAAATAGATCTCACAGTTCTTGAAATCCAAAGGTTTCGGTGTCCTTACAACCAATAAAAAGAACTTAACCTTGCATGTCTATTGAGAAACTAGTCAAGAGAAAAAATGAATAAATGATTTAGGGTATATGATGAAAAAGTGGAGTTTTTTCTTCTCTTATGGTCGTCCTTTCTTCCTTTCTCTCTTTCTTTTTATTTGATAGCAAACCTTAATCCTTATTCCCTAAAAATATAGTTCTTTTCTAAGTAGACAATTTACATTTAAGTAATGCAATAACTATTTTCCTAAAAAAAAAAATAGTTTTGCATAAAATCTTCAAGCTTTGAATTTGGACTTAGAGTTAAATTTCCCAAATAGAGACTTGGATGTCGGTTTGGATGCTTGGGAAGTAAATTGGACTTATTTCTTCACAAAACCTGTTTGTTGACAGTATTTATGAGTTGTCTTAGAAAACTCTTATCTCTCTCATGTGAGCTCTTTTTGTACTGAAATGTGGGAGGCTAATAGGTATTCGAGTCAGGAATCCAATAAAATTGAGTTTGCATCAAATGGATCTCTCTAACTCAAGCTATTCAAGTCGGAATGACTGAAGGTCAACATTGGTAGAATGTGAGATCTGTCTTTGAAGGCTGTGATTTCCATGCTTTTTTTATTTCTCTTTTTATTTTTCTTTCCATATATGTATAGAAAGGTATGGATGTTAGCTTTCTAATGCCACTGGAATCACTTTATTTCGACCTCTAGAGCTCAAGCTCTACACAAAACATTGATCGAAGGTCAAATCTGCCTTCAAAATATAAAACAAAGAATATCAAAACATTTTATATATAAAACATATGCAAAATACTAGGCAAATATAGGTAAAAGTATTGAATAATATGGTGCATCACATGACACTAGATTGCACAAAACACAGTCGTTGGGTTACAATCGATTTAAATCGATCCCGATTTCCCGTTTGCTTTGTTTTCTTCTTCTTTCATTTCCAGTTGTGACAATGCCCCCTCCATGACCATAACCTTGTCCTCAAGGTGAAATTCAGGAAACCTCAAGCACAATTCATCAGCATATTCCCAGGTTGCTTCTGTCAAGGGTAAGTTCTTCCATAAAACTAAGAATTGAGTAGCTGCAACATTCCTTCTTTTGACCATTCTTCTATCAATAATTTGTTGTGGTTGTAGAAGAGATCTATTTGGAGGAGTAGGAATATTAGAGTGGATAACATGATTGCCTACATGCTTCTTCAGTTGGGAAACATGAAAGACATGATGAATTGTAGCTGTTGCGGATAATTTTAATTTATAAGCAATTGTTCCAATCTTTTTAATAACTAGAAAAGGACCCTAATATGTTGCTGCTAATTTATGAGAAGTCCGATTGTGAATGGATTGTTGTTGGTATGGTTGTAGCTTTATATAAACTAAAATCTCCCACATAGAAAACTCTTTCACTTCTTTTCGTATTTACTTGCTGGGCCATTCTGTTTTGAGAATACAATAGATTATTCTTGATTAACTTAAGCATATCCTCCCTTTAAATTAAGTATTGATCCACATCCTCCACTGGTGAATCCTTAGGTGTATAAGGAATGTGAATCGGAGGCACAACCCTATAAAGTATCTCATAGGGTGTCTTCCTAGTAGAAGTGTGATAATTGATGTTGCACCACCACTCGCATGAGCTCAACCACTTTCCCCATAAATTCTGGTACAGTCCCTGTCATACACCTTAGATACCCCCTATACACTTGTTGACCACCTCAGTCTAGCCATCAGACCGGGGATGATATGTAATGGAATATTGTAAGCTGACCCCCTATTGCTTGAACAATTCCTTCCAAAATTGATCGAGAAATATGTTGTCTCTTTCGCTCACAATCGTGGCTGGTATTCCGTGGAGTTTATAGACATTCTCCATTAAAGATTTAGCTACTGTAATGGCAGAATAGGGATGAGTAAGTGTCATGAGGTGTGCATATTTGTTAAACCTATCCACAACTATAAAAATTACTTCCTTCCCATTTGACTTAGGTAGTCCTTCAATAAAATCCATGTTAATGTCAATAAAAGGAGCTGTGGGCACTGGTAGGGGCTGTAATAATCCAGTGGACTTAACATTTTTAGCCTTGTTTTATTGACAAATTGAGCATTCTCGGACATACTGCCTTACTAGCTTTTGTAACTTCTTCCAATAGAACACCTGCCCCAACCTCTTTGTAGTAACAGTAGCTCCTGAATGCCCCCAGCTGCAGAGTTATGGTAGAGATTGATGAGCTTAGTTTGCAAGCTTGGATCATGTTCCACTACCACTTTCCCTTTTCGAATGAGAGTGTCATTAATCCATTTGCAGTTAGGATGTGAGTTTGCATTCTTGCTCATTTCCACAATTAACTACTGTAGGTTCTGGTTTGTTTCCAAAGTCTTTCTAATTTCCTCCATGATGTTGGTGGAAATTAAAGATAATGTTAAGGCACACGACTCTTTACTGGAAATCCTGGAGAGAGCATCTGCAACAAGGTTGTCTTTGCCCTTTCTGTATTCAATTTCACAATCAAAACCCAATAGTGTAGTTAACTATACATGTTATGCAACATGAGTATTCTTTTAGTCCAATAAAAACTTGAGACTAGAATAATATGTTTTGATTAGGAAACACATTCCTCATAAGTAATGTTTCCATTTGGTTACAACATAGATAATGGTTAGTAACTCTCTTTCATATGTAGACAAAGCTAGTTGTCGTAGCTCTAAGGCTTTGCTCATAAAAGCAATTGGATCCCTTTCGTGCATTAAAACGACTCCTATACCCACCCCTGAAGCATCAGTCTCCACCACAAATTGCTTGTCAAAATTAGGCAGTGCCAGCATAGGAGGTTTAGACATTGATTGTTTAAGTTGATTGAATGCCACAGTAGCCGTGTTTGTCTATTTGAATGAGTCCTTCAATAACTGAGTAAAAGGTATGCAAATTTCACTATATCCTTTCAACAACTTCCTTTAGTAACCAGTCAATCCCAAAAAACCCTTGAGTTAGAGTCCTTCTTCTCTTTCTGGCTGCCGCTTCTTTTCTTCCTTCCTTTCTTTCTTTTTATTTGATAGGAAACCATAATCCCCCTTTCCTACAAAATCATCATTTCCTAAATAGACAATTACATTTAAGTATTTCAATAACTATTTTCCTTAAAAAGGAGAAATAGCCTTGCATAAAATCTTCAAGCTTTGACTTTGGACTTAGAGGAGCTAAATTGTCTAAATAAAGACTTAGATGTAGGTTTGGATACTTTGGGAAGTAAAATGGACATGTTTCTTCACAAAACCTGTCTACTGGCAGGTTTCATTTGTCATCTTAGAAAACGCATATCTCTCTCATATGAGCTCTTTTTCTGCTGAAATTGGGTATGCTGATAGGTCTTCGATTCAGGAATCCAACAAAATTGAGTTTGCATCAAATGAACTTCTCTAGCTCAAGATATTCAAGTCGGAAAGGTCGAAGATCAATATTGAAAGAATGCGAGATTTGTCTTTAAAGGTTGTGATTTCAATGCTCTTTCTCTTTTTATTTTTCTTGCCATATATGTATATAAAGTTATGGATGTTAGCTTTCTAATTCCACTAGAATCATTTTATTTTGACCTTTAGAGCTCAAACTCTGCACAAAACATCGATCGAAGGTCAAATCTATGAATTATCTCCAATTTACTTCTTTTTTTAGTTTTACATTCAAAAGTGTCTTCAAAACATAAAACAAAGAATATCAAGGTATTTTATATATAAAACATAGACAAAATACTAGGTAAATATGGGTAAAACTATTGAATAATATAGTTGCATCAAATACCCCCACACTTAGCTCTTGCTCGTCCTCGAAAAAGAAGAGACAAAATCAAACTTAAATTAAATAAATAAAATAACTATGACTAATCTCTTAATCTCCTATCAATGTCTAGGAATATATGTATTATAAACTAGAATACAATCAAGAAGGATAAAAATATAAATTTCCATGAATTTATTTACATGCAAACTTCAAAACTTAACTAATCATTGGGATTTAAATGAAATCTATGTCATGCCAAAGTGATAGGTCCTCTAATTGATATACACGCCAACACTCACGTGTTTAGGGCTTATGTGTATAAATCTCTCAAATTCAATCAATGAATATGTTGTACCATAAGCTTGCTCTTCAATCTCATCTCCATTACTAAAATATTACAAGCAGTGCATGAATCAAAAGGTCTTACTTTTTTGTTGTAATAGGACTAAGGTTAAGGTGAGGTAAAAGAAAGGAAAAGACAAGAATAAAACCAAAGAAAGTAGAGCATTCTAAAAACATAATTTTTGAAACAAGATATTTTCAAAGTCAATCTCTAAACTAATTAAACATTAAAACTTGCATGCATACTCATCCATTTGATTTATATTTTCATTTATCTCAACTAATTCTCTTAAATAATACTCATATTCTTATAAACCAATGGGAGTTCAAAAGATAAAACTTAGACTTTTTTTTTATAAGAAACACCAAAGAAAATCAAAATTCTCCCAATACCCCTACACTTTAAACACGACATTGTCCTCAATATTGAAATAAAAAAAAAGAATATAAGAGAATGAAAAATATAAGGTAAAATGCAAAAAAAAAAGGTAAAATGCAAAAAAAAAGCAATTTTGATTTTTTTTTTGTAAGGTTGCCTCCCAAAAAGCGCTTTTGTTTTATGTTATTGGCTCGACACATCGCATGCTCATGCTTCATAGATTGGTTCAACTAACTCCACCGAAATGGTGAGCTCTGTCGTCCAACTTTCATAAAAAGTTTTCAATTGATGTTCATTGACCTTTAGCACTTTGTTTGTTTTTAAACTTGTAATTTCAACTACACCATAAGAAAAAATATTAAAAACAACAAATGATTCAATCCAACGAGAGCGCGACTTTCTTTTCCTTGTAACTAGTTGATTAGCACATAATAGTTCAAACACCACTATAGATGATGCAAATGTTCAATCATGTCCTTGGTGTAAACTAGTATATCATCAAAGAAAACTAGAATGAATTTCCTCAAGAAATTTCTAAGATTGTCATTCATTAAACTCTGAAAAGTTATAGGGGCATTAAAGAGTCCAAAGGGCATGACAAGGAATTCATAATAACCATTGTGTGTCCTAAAGGCTGTTTTAAAGACATCTTCTAAAACCATTCAAATTTGATGGTATTCACCCTTAAATCAATCTTAGAAAAAATGATTGCCCCTTTTAAATATTCTAACAGTTCATCAATAATACGAATAGGATACTTATCTTTCATAGTCAACTTATTAAGAGCTTGAAAATCTACACAGAACCTTCATGTCTGATCCTTTTTCTTGACTAGCACAATTGGAGAGATGAAAAGACTATTGCTAGGTTACACAATTCCAACCTCTAACATTTCAACCACTAGTTTCTCTAATGTATCTTTCTACAATCTAAAGTATCTATAGGGTCTCAAGTTGACAGTTTGACTTTCATCCTTCAAGGTTATCCTGTGATCATGCCTCCTGACTGGGGGTAACCTTTTAAGATCACTGAAAATATATTGATAAGTTTCCAGCAAAGCCTACAAGGGTGAACCTTTTTCTTCCTTGAAAGGAAAGGACATCTCCTAAGAATACAGTATCTAGCCAACATCCTCCAACATTCTTAAACTACAAAGCTTTACCTTTGCTAGCAAGGTGTCATTGGTTAGCGGCCCATTTAACTCCTCTAACCTAATGGATTGAACTAGCCTAGAATTGTCTCTTTTCAATGTCACTTTTTTGCCCTGCCACCAAAAGGACATCCACTTGTCCTCATAATTGAACAATACATTTCCCAATAATTTCAACCATTATATGCCTAAAACCACATCATAGTTTTACAATTTCATAACAAAAACATCAGCCTGAAATTGAACACCCTGCATTTTCCATTATAGGTTCTTACATACGGCTACACAAGATATTGTACCTCCATTGATTGCTTCTACTTCTATAGGCTTGATTGAAGTCAAGATACATCTTTGTTTACTGGTAAGATTGGAGTTGAGGAAGTTGTGGGTACTACCCAAGTCAATCAAAATGAATATAGGACATTTGTCTATCTTCCCCCACACCTTAATGGTGTGACATCTCATAGTGCCTTGTAATGCATGCAGTGATAAATGAGGGGTAAGAACTTCCACATTCATTGTTTCTATAGTCTCCTCTTCTTCTAAGTTTTCCTCATCATCTTTTATTATGCACAATGAATATAACTTCTTGTTTTTGCACTTATGCCCGGGTACAAACTTCTCATCACACCAAAAGCATAACCATTTGGCTCTCCTACCATCCATCTTTTTGGTTCTAATAGGTATGGTGGGTATGTGGGTGGGGTAAATATTAGTGTTGTTGATTGGTGGCCTTGTAGGCATAGGTAATAAGGCAAGTTGGGGAGGTTTAAAGGTATTGAAGGTGGGATTAGAGTTTGGTTTGTTGGTGTATGCAAGGCAGACAAACTTTGAAGCCTGCTGGTTAGGGCTCATCTAAGTCTAGAATTTTGGGTAAGATAAGGTTGTTTTTCGGTAGGGGAGTGTATTGTCATGTAGCTTAGCTAGGTTATAGGCTTGTTTGAGAGATTTATGCTCAAACATCTTCACTAAGTTCTTAACCATAATTTCTAAACCCCCCAACAAAATATCAAGGCTTGTTTCTCATAAATTTGAGCTCTATTCCACAGTATGTCAAAGTCTTTATATAACCCTCTAAATCACCTTCTTGCTTGTGTTCAGTTAACTCTTCTAAGAGATCCTTTTGTCTTGTCAAACCTACAACGCAAGGTAACATCTTGTCCTCTTGTCCTTGTCTTGCTCTATTCCACGTATTCAACCCATGTAACGTCTTGTCCTTCTAGGTTTATTATGAGGCTAATTTCAATTTGTCAAATTCAGGTATTACTTCCATATCAAAATATTGGTTGTATTTATACAACCATTTATGTACCTCCTCACCTTCAAAGGTAAGGAAGTCTCTTTTGGGCTTGCGTAACGTGTAGAAATATTGTGATCCCTCACCAATCCATCCCTGGCTGTTGGTTGTTGCAAGAGATTGAGAAGCATGGATGTTCTGGGAAGAACTTGTCTCTCCTAGTAGTGTTTGCAGAGTATGTTTTATTGAGATTTGTTGGGTAGCCATCTCTTTCATCATGGCCTTAAGCTAAGCAAGGTCATCAGATTGAGCATTCGGTTAAACCTCTATTCCATTGACTCTTTGGTTAGCAGCTTCCAAAGAATCATCGAGCCTCTCCCATCTTGGGACCTCTCTGGTGGCATCTTGCTGAAGTCCAAAGATGGTGAGCTCTAATACCACTTTGCTGCAAGTTAAAAGGGTGAGCCTTAAAGATATAACAATGGAGGAGAAATATAGATGGGAAGGAGAAGAGCTGTAGTTACACTCTCAGAATTTGTTAGAGGAGAAGAGAAAGAGGGAGAACGCGAGAGAATCTTGGAAATTTCTTTCATTCATTTTTCATGCGTTTGTGTTTCAATCATTAGGGAATAAAAAGACACTATACTTCTTTTCTATTGTCGGCGTCACACTCCACACCTGGCCATTCTTTCTAACTTGTTCTCATTTAAAAAGACTGCACAAAACGCAGTCGTTGGGTTACAATCGATTTAAACCGACCCCGCTTCCCCCTTAAATCTGTTTTCTTCTTCTTTCGTTTCCAGCTGTGACACAAGAGTGCATTGCACTCGAGCCGATTAGCTAATGGCATCTTTTCTTGCAACAGGAACACCATTCACGGGGGCTAAAGAGAAGGTAGGGAAATTCGCTATGGTGCTTGTGGAGACTCCGAATATGACAACCTTAAAAAAGTAAAGTATTTCCATGCATCAACGGCTGTGGAAGATGTTTATTTTAAGAAATGAGAGCCAAATGTTCCATGCCACCACCCCCTTATCATAATTAATTTGGTGGACTTGATGCTCAGCTAGCAGTGAACCAGGGTTGTGAATATTGATAAATTAAGAAAAACTAGCAAATGACATTTTCATGCTGCAACTGACCACCTCACATTTCGACCGATAATTTTCAACCGTGGCCAAGTCATTTTTACACGCCTCAGCACACCAATGATAGAAATCAAATGAATATATACTGTAAATTAAATACCTCCTTGTCTATTTTACAAAAAAGTCGATCACTCTATAATCTATCAACAGTAGAAATACAAATACCATCTTTTCTGCGTGCTATATTGTACATGTTTTACACTCACTAGTTAAGAGCTAAACCTTGGATCATTCTCAAGTTGTACTTTTATATCTTCTGCAACTTGTATATCTAAAAATACAACACAAGCACCAGACTTGTGCAAAGTGGGAGACATGCTGAATGAAATTGACCAACGAAACAGTCAAGCGTGCAAGAAAAGACAGGTGCTGCAATGAAATTCCACAGATTACAAACAAAGGGGGTCTTGTAGCATCATATGTACGCAAGTGAGTTTCTGTCAAGGTCAGGTTGAGGGCGACCACGTGTTGGAGTTGGTGGTCTTTGGATGTTAAGCTCCTGAACGACAACAGAAACATAGAGAAAACAATTAAAAGCCAGCTAGGGGATAGGTTTTCCAGATTTGTGGATACCAAGCAGTATTTCCAACATTGAAAATGCTATAAATCTTACCTGCATCCATGCATCATCAATGACACGTTCCGGAGACGTCTCTGGTGACTGAAGGGGAGGTGGCAAGGGATGAATTAATTTTGGAACCACAACCAAACCCCTGCCAACTACCAGTATAGCTCCAGCATTGTTTGCAGTCCCTGGATTGATACATCACATTAGGATTCAAATTGGATTTTAGCACGAGAAAATTCAAGCTCTTTAGCTTACCACAATAGTTGGTTGCAGAAAATAGAGTAATCAATTGCCCTTGGGCAAACCGTTCAAACCCATCCATGACACATTCATGTGCCCTAATAATCAGCTGTAACTTATTTTTCTTACAGAAGTCGGATACACGATCAGGCTGCAATGACATTAAAAGATAAAACAAGCAAAAGCTTCATAACACATGCAACTTGAAAGCGCATCAAATTAAAAAGATACGATGCTGAGATAAGTATACAAAACTGATGACATCATAAGCTAGCAAAGATTCATTGGACATCTGAAGCAGCAAAAGTGAGATAGTAGCAGCTCATAAGAGTGGAAATGCAAACTGCCAGTGACTATAAATTTATAGTGGTAAGTCACTTGGTATTTCAAAATTAATATAAAGATCATGGTGAACGTGTCACCTTTAAGGCTAAAACAAGCCAACACTGCTGAACTTTCCGTCAAAGGCGAGTTAACCTTGTCACCTTTGATTTTTCTTTTGGTTCCCAATAAGCGTTAGTAACAATGAAGTCCTAAACTTTCTTAAAGTTCACATCCAACATTTAATAGTAGTAGGCGAAGAACATTGTTTCTCTTCCAGTTTGAAAGTAAGATTTTGGTGGCTCGTTTCTAAATAAAAGAAAGGAGTATTATTTTTTTTTCTGCCGTTAACTACAGTATGAGAATTTAAAGCAAGCTGCTATAGGAATTCAATCTCTACATAAATATTGATCGGGGGACCAAGATAAGAAGTTTTGAGGGGCTAATTGCTTTCCACAAAGGTTGATGCGATATCTATAATTTAGTCAAAAAAAAAAATTGTTTCTATTCACTATGACTTGGGATATATTGCATGTGATAAACCACACCAAACACAATAACTAAAGATCATCAAACATAACAGATGTAAACAATGACATGCATACCCCAAAAGTGACAAGACCAGGACCCCTAGCATTTGGTCTCAAACCCTCTATGCTATCATTTTCGGTAGGATCCGACCTGAATGGAGAAGTTTCATAACACAAATTAACATAAGCAATGGTAGATTGCAAGTAAAATAAATCGAGTGAAGCATACCATAGAAGATCCATTAGAATTATAGATCCAGCATCCATTGTTATGGGCCTCTCCAGCTTCTCTATCTGTTCCACTGAATGAATGGATCTTCCTATGCCCCCATGCATACAGATAATTTTCTTCTCAATAAGCGCAGCGAGTGGAAGACAGTTGAAAAGTTGATTGAAACGTGTCCATGCCCATATTCCATCACTCTCTCCCTGTAAAATGCTATTATCACATTTGAACATTTGAATTTTCAAAAGATGTACTGGCCCTTCAGGAAAACTATATTTAGCATGTTTATCTATACCATTCTTTCAATGCATTCAATACGAAAACCAAAGAGCGCATTTATATCAGCAGCTTCATGGTTACCACGTATCAGGTGGACATTCTCGGGATACTCAATCTGCAAAATCATAATAAAAGGCACCACATCATCAATATAAGGACAGTGCTAAAATATAATTCATGTGAAACTATTGTTCATTGAAAGCACAAGTTTTGCCTTAAGAGCAAGAAGCAATGTTATGGTCTCCAAACTGTGCTGCCCTCGATCAACATAGTCTCCCAGAAACAAATAGTCGATGTACCTGAACCATAAAATTGGACAGCATAGTTAATCAACTACAGAGATAAATCACACAATCTGTTCTAAAATTATCAATTTGTTGTTTTGGACATATAAGCTGGAGGCCTTCTATCACGTTAAGCATTATCCAAATGAAAACTTAATATAAGCAACGCTAAAGGACATGTATTGTATCTTCAACCCAACTTTTGGGAAACAGTGCCCACCAACCACTGCTTGTCATAGACATAAATATCTAATGAAGGAGTATAGAGCAATAACTATTTAAGCAGAAGAATGTCAAAAAATGAGGATAAGAAAGAGAAGGGAAATAGAACCATATAACGAGTTCAAATTACTTATGGACATTGCTCGCTCAGTTATGACATAAACAGCAAACCTGCACACATGCTTTTATCATGTGCCGATGACTCCAAGAATGGGCATGACACATTAAACGACATGATTTCTTTAGAAAGTCAGTGGAGGCCACAGAAAAATGAGTTGGGTGTTTGGGAGTGCGTTTGAAACTTTTTTTGTTAAAAGTGCGTTTGGCATGAAAAAAATATTAAATTGATGTTTTTTTTAGTGTTTTCCAATGGTTTTAATATGCTAATGTCAAAAAAAAAACAATGAAATTTTTTTTATTTCGATGCATTTTCCAGAGAGAATCTATTTTAAAAAACACCTTACACCACAATCTCAAACACAAAATTTCTAAAACATTTAAGAATTTTAGTGCTTTTCTAATGGTAATGATAATGCCTTCTCGAAGACAAGACGAGTTATATTGTTGTAGATTACTACTCACAATGCCTTTCTTGAGGTACATTTACAACATACATACAAGTTGAAAATGTGTGGAACTTTAAAATAATGTTGAAAAACGGTAACTTGGGTATTTGAACATGATTTATTAACCAACACCTTTACTCAACTATTTACTTTGGCTAAAACCAACAACAATTCAGCATATCAGATTCATAGTGTCAGTCCATGTAAGAATATGGATCTTTGTTACTGTGATCACATCTTTCTAGCCCCTTTCACAAGCCCCCTTCCCAAGAAACAAACTCTCATCTCCCTACTAGTTTAGCCAGTTTGTGTAGGACATGAAGGAACCATCCCTATCAAGCAGAGAGACCTTATTACTTTTTGTCAACTCAAGCACTTAGCTTTTGCAGCTGCACTTTCATCAGATCCCACTTCCCTGCCTCAACATGAAGCATGAATTATACTCAACTGCACCCCACAGGGACAAAACATAGTTTTTGGCACTTCACCCATCATGATTGAAAAAAACAAACTAGCCAATAGAAAAGCCTAATCCAAAATCCATACTGTAAACCCACAACAGAGCATCCATGAGTGACACAATCAATTTAAATGGTTCAGTTTCGTTTTTAGTTTCCTCAATCTCTTAGATTGCATGAAATTAAATGCCACTATCAATTAGCTCTCCACAACATACTCAACATGTTCCTCACAAGCATAAGAGCTACAATGTAATACTTACGTAATGTCTCCTGCTGTCGATGGAAATCCATATTCATCAAATAGACGCATTAAGTCACCAAACTGTCCATGAAGATCACCAAAGACTTTTATTGGGGCTTTCAATTGCAGAACCGTTGGCTCTTGCATAAATATTTGTTCGGCAGCATAACAAAGTTCCCCAACTTCATAAGAATCCAGGAAAAATCTCCTATTTGCAGGAGCTTTCCAGTTTCGAGGCCTAAGCAACATGGAAATAATCTGCAAGATAACAACATGAAGTAGCGCTAATGAAGAGATAGCAATACTCATAAATTTGTCAAGTCTTACCTTCTTATGCAGGCCTTGAGGAGACTTTTTTCTGGTGAACTTTCTGGCAGGATAAGATGCATCATTATTCATAGGAAGCATCCTTCTACTTTCATTTTCGAATTGATCCAATGACAATTGCCTTACCAACCCACCCAGGTTTCCCACAGCCTCTTTAGCAACCACCACCTATGAGAACAAGACAGTGTGATTTAGCAGCATGGCAACCAAAGAACAACTGCACCACTCTTATAAACCATATATAAAAGGGCATACAGCTCTAGGATGAAGGCGAACATCAGCCTCATTGTCACTTCCATCTGAAGTTGCTTCTGCCACTTGTGAATTGTCATCAGATACAGATGTTTCTTCTGCAGGATTGGAAGATGCTGCCTGAGCAGCTTGCCAGACAGCATTAGCTGCCTCAGCTTCCGCAGCAGATGCCTCCCTTAATTTCTCCATAGAATTTTTGTCCATGCTGCTACAGAAGAAAATAAATCCATGAATTTATATAGGAAAGGGGCTGACATGACATGAGGGATAGAGAGAAGGTTGAGACCTGATACCACCAGATAAAGGGATCTCTGATCCACCATCAGGGGTAGTTGTTCCAAAAGAATTTAAATTATAATGGTTTGATCGGGGACTTGTTATTGTTGAGGCTCTCTCAGATGTTAAAATGGGAGAATTCATGTCTGACTGGAATGGGGAGTTTTCAGCAACCAGAAAATCATCTAGCACTGCATCTGCAGAGAACAATGCAAGTGGCTATCATGTGTGCATCTCTTAAGTTTGCAACACACAATGAAATGAAATGAAATGAATTCCATGAGGCCCAAATGATTAAGGCTTAATGGCAGGTTATGCAGAAGAAAAAGAAACAAAGATGAGTCAAATAAGCATAAGCTGCATAACAGCCTAACTAAACAAGAAGATAAAAAAGGTGTTGTACACAATAAATCCACTCTGATCACTGTTAATACTTATTACAGACACTTGATTTCTTCAGAATGCTTGAGAAAGACTCTTGTTACCATCAGGCAGAAAATCAATAAACAAGATCTAAAAGATCCACAAATGCATGTAATTTCACTTGCACAGTTGTTATTGTGATACCATAACAACTTAAGTTAACATTAGAGCAACCAATTAGGATTGGTGAATTACTGGCTCTGAACATAGCACATCCAAACAAACATAGTTGCTTGGCAAGAAATAAGAATTATTAAGCTATTGGGATCAAGAACCAAAAAAAAAAAATCCACTTAATGATGTAAGTCTCCTGCATTTTTTTTTTCTGTCTATCAAAGATAATGTCCTAAACTAGTGCCAATCAATCAAACAATCATCAAGGCGCACAAGCACAATAGGTTGATTACACATGCTACAAGCAATTGCTAACATTCTTATGCGGAAGTTACTGACTTCCATTTCTTATGCTTACCAAACAAGGAAAAGAGACCCCACAATAACTACCTAAATGGTTGTGGAATTATAATTCAGAGTACAAAATGTAAAATATAGACAACAGTGCTAAATGAATGCATGCCCTTGCTGATGTGAAATTAATGCCTCTTTTTAAAGATCACATTGATATGTGTTATCTTAAATGGCACAGCTACATGCATTCCCCTCAAATATGCAGAAAAAGTTCAACAAAGATTTTATTGATGCTTGACTTGTAAACTCAATTTTCCAAAGGACATAGCACAGAACATACATTTATGGGTAAGAATTCAATGGAAGGGGATGAAAATTGAAAATGGTAATAGAGAATGAATCGTGAAAAGTAATTCAAAAGGAAAAGGACAAAAAGATAATATTACTTCAACACATTGAAACATAATAGATAGCTGATAGCACAGGCAACAATATCAATATCACGCACCCTTTGAATCATAAGCATAACCAAAACCAAGGGGAAAGCAAAACTGTGGCACAGCATGTCCATAGCAAAAGAAGAAAAAGGAGCTCCTGATCAAGGGGACTTTGTACAGTGCTTAGTCAACTAACTTCAAAATTACTCACTACTACACTTCAATTACAACAGAAAAAGTAATTGAACTTTAAATAGAATAACATATCAGTAATACTGCTTTATAAGATACAAAAGAGAGCCAGCAGAAAATAAAACAGCAGAAACAAAAATAACAATAAATAATAACAAAGAATTCACTCCTCAATCAAAAAGCTTCTCTAATAATTACTACAATGAGAAACTTAAGGATAGAAAAATATAAATGCTATATGGTGTAACACTTGCAGCACATGCAACCTTGGTCTGGTTTAGTTCAAGCATAAAACCAGCAATGCCACAAACAAAATGTAAGTCTATTCAAGTCTCTTCTTGTTTGCTTTCACAGTATAACTTTCATCTAAAAACATTTCTACTCCTAAATACTTGTATTCCTATTTTATGAGTAGTCCTCTCAATTTAACTTGTACAATGTTGTCAGTTATGGCCGAGCTTAATGTTAAAGTCACTTGTAGTAAGTGACCTGTGATTAAAACCAGCCCACATGAGGAATTGGAGGGATAAAAGGATGAAGAGGGGAGGGCTACAACTGCAGGACTAATAGGTCTCCCAAAGAACAAAAAAGAAAACTTCACCTCCTTTTAGACCACCGTAGACATAAATACGAACACCAACAGATGCAGATGCATGGCGACAACGACGCATTAGCTCCAAAAAAGGATCATATTCAGCATGTCCCTTGCTGGTTTTAGAAGAAGTAACTATCCCATTTCTATCCAACCAAACGCCCGCAGCAGTGTCCAGCACTAGTCTCACAGAAAAAATTGTTGAAGATTACATTATAACCCCTCTTTTCAGGATAAGAACAGCAAAGAAAAAGGCTTACCAGCAACAGCTGCTTCCCCTTCTACTAAGCGTCCTCCCTTTAGGGCTCCTCCTGTAACATGCAAACGTGCACCAACAAAAACCTGATAGAAAACAATGTCAAACTTTTTAATGATAGAGAAGAAACAAGATCAACTTCAGTAATCGAGTCCCAACAAACATTTTACTTCAAAAGATATATTTCATGATCTATGCATAATCTAGAAGTTAAAACGTCCTGACTAGTGGTCACTTACCGCAGCATGTTGATACCTTGTTGATGGAGACACCCCAGGCGCAAGGGTCCACTCCCACTGACCATTTCTATGCATTAGAAGCCCATAAGCATCCCCAAGTGCCTGTTTAAGCACGCACTTATGATCAGTAAAAGAATTGAAATGCAAAACAGTAACACCATAAGTAATGAAATTTTCTTTATCCAAAAAACAACACTGTTCAGCACGAAAGGAACTTCAATGAGAGTGAAGCTGCACTGAATCAACAGTTACGCCTGAATAGAGAAAAATTCATAAAAACCAGATGAATGGTTCCTGATAGAAAAAAGTAATGGCAAATTTCAAAGAAACAGTAGGAAAATCATTCCAGAACAGAAAGAGTGCTCTGATTTCTCATCACAACTGCAACTTGGAAAATGAATGTTCTATACCATAAGTCAATTGTTTTTATAATATTTTTCAAAGCTTATGAATAAACAAGAACACGCACCAAAGGTTCATTTCTTCAAGTTTTCCAAGTCCACTTACTTTTGCACTTAACTTCTTTCTTCCTTCTAATCCATATAATAAAAGTTTCACATTGAGTTTTGCCTCGAGTTTTTCCAAGAATTCTATGTATTTGATCAAACATTACATCCTACTTCCAGTTACCAACCTCATAGAAAGAGAAATGTGTCACATCCACAAGGTTGAGGACAAGGTCCCACTCATTTACAATAGGTGTGGGAATGCATCTGGAAGGTTTGGATTACAGGCCAGCGCAGTCTGGCCCTACCCACATAAAATTCATGGCACATCATATTTTCAGTTCAACAAAGTTAGAAAACTTTATTTAGTTTGATTACCTTGATCTCCCATCTCTTATGATATGCCCTTACACATTGAGCACACCAGGACTATGCATGCCTATTTGTTAATAAAATAAATGCCACGAGGACAAACACTAAGTTGACAGGCTAGTCCTACTGTCCTAGAAACAAATATCTACTGCAAAACAAACTGCTGTTATAATATAATCGTGCAGAATAGTTAAATAGAATTGATTGCTTTACAACCCCTGAAAATAAAAGATCATACTGTGCCAAAGGAGTCTCTTCCACCACAAAGCAAAAACATTCCATCTGAACGGGCACTAGCTGTTGCATACCTACAAAATAATGCTACATCATGTCAGACATAAAACATGGGTAGATGGGAAAATAACAAACGCAGAAGTTTAACACTTCTGCAAATGTTTGTTCTAAACAAACTTACATTCGAGCAGAAGGTCTATCACCTTCAGGATTTAGCCTCTGCCATGCATATGGTTTCTGGGCAGTGTCCAAAACCCAGGCATCAGATAGAGCTCTTTTACCTAGAATATTATGGGAAGAATCACTATTACGTAGTTATAAAGCATGGAAAAATGCATAATCATCAGCACAAAACATCAACGTCCATTCTCCTGGCATGAAATAACATAAAAATATTCAAAATTAAACATTTAAGACAATTGTCCATCCATAGGGTAAGCTACTCCAAATTCAAGAATCCTACAGCTTATCATGATAACCTCACTTAAGCATAAAGAAACAACAGCCCAAACCCATATCTAAAAACAAGTGCCAAGATGCTGAATTTTACAAATGAAAGCTAAGCATATTCAATGCCAATAATCAAACAGAAAACAACCATGAAACACAGTTTTTAGCACTGGACTTCTAAAAAGGATCCAGTCCTTGAAGAACCAAAAGATCTTAAAGAAAAAAAGCAGAACAGAAAAATTTGCTTACCATCATTGCCACTGACAATAACAAGGTACCTTTGGGCAACCAAGTCCATTACATGGCCATAACGAGGCCCAGGCCCTTGTCCCTGTACAACCACTCTACGCTCATATCAAGCACCAAAATAAAACAATCAGTTCCAAATCAAGAATCCCAAGTAAAGAGAGAAAAATAGGGAACCCCTAGCTAAAACTGGTTAATGGAAAAGAAGAAACTGACCGGTGCCACTTGAATTTGTCAGTGCTCAAGTCAAGCACATAGAGATCATCAGTGGAATGCCCAGCTGGACCTATCCCACCCTAAACCATACATACAATCTATTCATCAATACCAAAAGCTCACATTAAGTGAACAAATCAAATAAAAAGAAAAAAGAATCAAATCCTAATTCACAGTGAATCACCTGAAAAACTACCATAGTACCAACAGCAGCTGCCGCGTGCGCAGCCCTAGGAGACGGTGGCTCTCCAGCAGCTTGTATTCTGTTCATTAGACAACAATCACCAAAGGTTAATCGTCCAATTTTTTTCCTTTACTTTTATTTTTCGAATAATAAAAAAAAATGAACAAGAACAAGAAGAAACAAAGTGTGTTACCTACCTTGTCCATTTCCTAGTAAGAACATCATAAGAATGAACCGAATTAGTGGCTCCATCCAATCCTGCACCAAACAGTTAAATTTAATTAATATTAAGCAAAGCAGGAGCAGCATAGAGAGAGGGAGAGAGGTGGAAACTGTAACTGATTCCAGGAGCGGAGGAAGCGCCGCCCTCGATAGCGGTGACACCACCGAAGAGGATGAGTCGAGGGCCATGAGACTTGGTAACAGCAACGGCAGTCAAGGTGTGGCTACATCGAGGACCAGGAGCATCATCATCAGAACTCCAGTAAGTCTCCAAGGCCCGATAGGCAGGAGCTGGGTGAAGCCATGGCTTGGATCCCATTTCCCACCCCCTCTACTCTATTAACAATAATACTTCAATAACCCTCAAGCCCTCCTAAACTATAAAGATCGGGACCCAGGGGTGGTGGTGGGGCCCCACGGCTACACGCTCCGTTCACCTCTCCTTTTTTATTTAATCCCTAATCTTTCAAACTAAAGAACTATTACTAGTCCACGCTAGATATAAAATAATTTGAATATTGTGGAATAAAATATACTCCTAATCTTAACAGTTTATTTAGGTAATGGAAAAGGGTAAGTAGTAATTAGCAGCCCAGTCCTGGAATGGAAGGAGGAGAAGGTTTGTCTAATGTCTAGTGCTTGCAGGAGTCCCAACTGAGTCAGACCTTACATGATAGCGTTAATCTATGAATCACTGATGGCAAGACCCAGCCGACAAATAAACCAGCTTGGGATCAGATTCATTGACATGGCCTGATCTGATCTTTAATGAATACAGCTGTCAAACAAGATGCATACGGCCGCCTTTTACACCAACCACTCATTGCCGTCCACCGCCCTTTTGCTTTCTTTTTTGCTAACTGAGCTGAGATGCAGAAGGCAACTGATGCTTTGCGAGCCCCCCCGGCACCGACACACAGTGTCCCAGGTAGACTCGTAGCCATTAGCATGGGTATATCCCAAGTGTTGGTTTCGTGCAAGTGAGGGTCTAGCTTTTCCAAATGCATCCAGATGCAGAAAAACACGAAAAGAAATCTTCTTTCGTTCAGATCAGCCTATTCATATCAATTATTTCAAAAAAGAAGAGAAGACCGATGGAGGAGGGGTCTTCTATTAGACGAGGGACGAAGATGATTAAACTTCCACTTCGGTAGAGCAGGACGGATCCCGCATTCCTCCATCCATCCATCCATTTGACGAACAATGAAGCCAAGGAGCACAGGTGAGAATTGGCTCAATGAACCCGTCGGTCCCTCTACTATTTAATTTGTCAATGTGCACTTCATTGTTTTCATTAATATGATCTACATGTCATTCAATTCAGCATTTTCTCTTCTTCATATTTATTTAGTTTAATTAAAATTATCTACTTCTTGTTTAACATAGGATCCACTCTTCTTAACTCAATTAAAACTTTTAGTTTAATGATTAAAAGATTGATTGTCAGAAATGTTTCTGAACATATCATGTAGTTCATACTTCATCGTAACAAATAAAAACTTAACTGCTACTATAAAAAGAGTTCGGGAGCTATTGTATCACCTCTCAAATACGTGGGGTTAAACATCTTGAAACCTTTGATGCAAAGCAAAGGCTATCTAGGCTATAAAGCCAATGGCAATTTTAAATTTATTGAGTTTCCTACGAACACATGTTAAAATTATATTTGAATAATTTACAACTTCACCCAGTAAAAATATTTTCTAAAAAACTAAAGTTATACGCAATGATCGCTCTCACTATATATCTATAAAGAGATATAAACGAATAGTATAAAATCACAATAAAGTTTATCAATTCTTCAAAAAATTTATATGTTCAATCAAGAACTTAATATAAGAATCACTTAACCACACAAAAAATAGTAAAAATACTAATTTTTTTAATTAAAAATAGTCTCTTCTTTTAACAAAAAGTCTCTACAGGAAAAAATCACAAGTCTAATAGGATATTCTTAATGAATATAAATAAACATAATAAGTAATAATAATCCAATAAATCTTAATTTAAATAAAGACCTTAATATCTCTAAAAGACCTAATAATAATTAAAAAGATAAATAAAATAATAGCTCAACTAATTTAAATAAGACTAAAGTTATTTTTTAATTTGTTAGCATAATCAAAGCTCAACTTTAAACACATGGTTCTCTTTCATCTTAATGAATTAGAAAGTGTGTCATATATTATTGGAAAGCTATGGATGTTTACTTTGTAATTCAACTAGAATTGCATTCAAATTACTTATGTAGCTCCATATATGACCAAAACATTAGCTAAAGGTCAAAACCGACATATTTGAATCTTTTTATTTGAATCCTTTTGTAATGTTTAAATGTCCACTTAAAAGCCCTTCTTGAACATGAATTAAATTAATTAAAGCTAGTACTTATTTTATTTAATATTTTTTTTAAGTCTATCTTAGCTCATGTGTCTTAAATAAGTCTATTGAAAGCCTCTTTGAATCTCTTAACCCTAAGTCTTGCCACTAGACCAATTGGATCATCTTAGCCTCTTTGAATAAGTCTATGTGTCTTAAATCAAGGATTGTACTTTATTAAAAGTCTCTTTAAACCTTTTAGCCCTAAGTCTTATCTAGAAAATTATGGTTTATGGTTTTTTTGACCTACAATCCATTTTCTCATCCACCCTAATTTTTTTTTAAAAAATCCAGACAACACATCATCTATTTCCACTAGATTTCGGCTATTATGGTGGCTAAATAATCAGGGTTTATGATTTTTTGACCTAGAAACCTATTTTTTACCTAAAACATTGAGAAAAGATCCTAAACACTTTGATAAACCCAACAATAGCCTTAAACAACTTAAAAAACCGCACAAAAAACAAAAATTAACTTGAAACAAAAAAAAATCTTCTCATATAGATTTTTAGGCAATTTTAAAGTAAAAAATACCTAAATGAAATTTCTCTCATCAAATGAAACTCGTTGATACTAAGATTAAGTATTTTGGTTGTTAGAATTATTGTTCTCTCTCTCCCCCCCCTCCAAACCAATGACTAAAAATAATAAAAATTAATTTTTGTGTCAAAATTGAATTGCAAAAAAAATTAAAATTAAAGGATTGAATAAGTATAATCTGAAAAGTTTGAGAACTAAATTAAACTTTTTCAAAGAAATTTAAACTCGCCATCCATTTTCAGAGCCTTTTCCACATCGATTGTCTTGCTTTCAATTTTTTTCATTGGTGAACAAACTTGAATCAATTGGTGAACAAAATTTAAGGGCAAAAAAAAAAAAAAAAATTGAACAATGAGTCCATATTGATATATGATACGGTGAAAATGTTTCTATCTATAGTAAAATGCCCACTTGTTTTAGTGTTTTCTATAACTATAACTATCTATTTGACCTGTAATTTACAGCGGGTTAGATATTTTTTTCAACCAAAAAAAGGAATTTACAAGCTTTTCCAATGCATTTTTTTCATTAAAAAAATATCAATCATAAATCAAAAGCTTAAGCATGTATTTAAATAAATAAATCGAGAAATATTTATGTCAATAAATGTAAAAAACAAATTAACGATAACTTATAAAGACTAAACTGAAAAAATCAAGAAATAGATGTAGATTAAAATATTTGATCTCGCAACATGGACTATGCACTCAATTGTATTTAATAACTTTGTTTATTAGAATCAATTTTTTATTATATCAAATGATAATAGAAATAGACACACACATGAAAGTAATTGAAATAAAATCAAAGAAAACAAAATATTATGCAAGGTTGCACATATCAGGAAAAACAATGTTATCATTTTATGTGAAAAACCAAGTAAAAACTAAATGATATTTAACCAAAGACTAAACTAGAAAGTTCAAAGATAGATATGGATGTAAATATCTGATCTCAAAACACAAACCATAGACTCAATTTTATTTATAAACATTGTTTCTTAGAACCAATGTTTTATTTAAAATAACAATAATAAATAAAAAAACATGGAGAAAAGTGATTGAATAAAATTAAAGGAAAAAAAATTAAGTAGGATTACACAGAAAAAATGCCTACTAACACCAGAAAAAAATGTTGAAATATCATGCGTGAACTAAATAAAATCAATCATATTCTAATAAAAAAACATCATAAAAAATTGTTATTTTTTTTAAAGACCAATAAAAATTCAACATTGAAGGATGAAATCACAAAAAAAATAAAAGAAAAAAAACAAATGGACAGAAAAAAAAAGGCTTAGGCACGCGGGCCTATCTTGGGTGGGCCAACGCGTCTAGGATGACTTTTCTTTTTTCTTTTTTAAAGGGTGGATGACCTGTTGTTGACTTTTTTTAAAAAAAATAAGCAGGTGAAACATCGCCTATTTTTCATAGAATCCGACCATAATGGTGGCTGAAAAATCAGGGATGGTAGATTTTATATCAAGAAATCCATTTTCCACCTATTTTTTTTACTTAAAATACCTATAAAACACCATATACATCTTGATAAAACCGTATATGACTCCAATAACTAGAAATTGAACCAAAAACTCAAAATCAACCCAAAATAAAAAAATATTCCTTTGCTTAGATATATCATCTCATGTGATGATATATTAGGTGATGAAAAGGCCAAAGAACACTAAGATGAGACTCATCTCGTCGAATGAAATCTATGAACACCAAAATCAATTTTTTTCGTGGATCAAATCACTGTAAATTGAATTTTTTTTCTCTACTACCAAATCTAGCGACTCTATCTTTTCTCTCAAACTAGAAAATAAAATTTTAGATCAAAATTAAAAAATCAAAGAGAATAAAAAAAGAAATTGAAAAGTATAAAGACCAAAATAGACTTTTTATGCAAACTTTGAAGCTACCATTTTTTTTTTTTTTAATCTTTTCCATTTTGGTCCTACAAAGCAACCGTTTTATATTTTAAAACAAATCAAAGGATGGGTTGTTTTAGATGAAAGAGATTAATGTAGGACAAGTTGTATAAGCGAGAGATATGCAAAACCCTAATTTTTAGAATTTATTTTTTAGTCATTAGTTTTGTTATTTTGGGATTATGTTTTAATTTTCGCAAATTGGTTTTATTTTATTTTTTTAATTTCTAGTTAGGCATAAACCTGGACTTGGATTGAGAAGGAGCCCATAAAAGACAAAGCAACAGTAAAACCAGATTTGACCCTGCAAATAAATGGCCAAACACAACAGATAAAAGCTAGAGATGTAAAGAAAAATTGGGAAACCCAAGCTCCAATAATAAGTTGCAGCACTCGAAGCATGAAAAAACAATGCAAGAAAAAAAAGAGTAAAAAAACAGAAAATTTCCTTCTTCATACGTAGGGTTATATGACAATTAATGTGAAGAAAAGATGAGAAAGAACCCAACAATGCAAGAACAAATCAATTAAAAAGAAAACGACCGAATTAGTTCCATGACTGCAAGAAAAAATCAATAAACATTGTCAATTGAGTTATTTGATTATCACACGATTGCCAGGCTAGGGTTGATGATACAAATTCATAGCTGAAAAATAAGATCCTGATCAACATAGGTTGGGGGATGAAATTCGCGGTTTAAAGAGGAGGAAAAGGTGCAAATATAGATGGAGAAGCAGCCCAAAACATAGATAGAACAACAATAAAAGCAGATCATGAATTGAAAGCAAGGGAGACATAAGAGTGGGTGTGAGTGAGGATTGCCAGGAAGTTTTCAAATTTTCCGCCATAGGCAATCCCAAACGAACAACCCAGTATCTATAAAGCAAAATAAGCAGCCCCTTAGATCTCAGAAAGGCAATGAACAACCCAGTATCTACCCATCATCGATCGTGTGTAGTCGGGAGCTGCATTGGTCATCGACGGCGAAGAAGACAAAAGGTGTGTGATTGTTTGGAAAGAGAGGTTGTGTAGAGAGGGAAAACAGGCATGTGAGAGAGAGGAAAGAAGAACAACAAAATCGGTCAGGTGAATTCCGGGAGATGAGGAGAGAGGAAAGGGAGAAACAAAATCACGGTAAGAAGAGAGAAAGAAGAAGCTAATATCTTTGTGCAAATCCATAATAAATTATCTCTAGATCCATAGTAAACATAATTAGATGGTGTTCCCTGCCACATTGTAGGATATGTCACTTATTATTTTTTGTTTTTTTAATTAATATGAATGTTTGGATTAACTTGGGCGTACCTTGATTAATTATACTAATTCTAAAATTAACAACCATGTAAGCTTCCAGTGATCCTGAGATTTGTGAAATTCGAACTAGTAATCTCTAAGAAGCAATTCTCAAACCTGAACAGTTGAGTTACACAACTAAAAAAATTAGGCCATATCACTTTTCTTAAACATGTAAATGCAATCAATTGAATAAATTTTTCATTATTCTGGTTCAAATATGAATTATTTTTTTTAGAAAAAAAGTGACATGAAGTTGCATGCTGAAGAATTAACCATAGTATATCTAAATATTATGCTTCAATCTTGTTAAAAATGAAAAATGTAAATTAACACAATTTTTAGGATGAATATCGAAGAATTAACCCTACCAAGATGATATTAAAGAACATGTCACACATGGAGGAGCCTTATTAATATAGATTGAGGAGAGATCATCATATAACCAGTCAACATCCTCGTGCATCCATTCCTGCAATTCATTTGCATTCTTTTTCTTTTATTTCCTACGACGTATTCTTGTTTTATTGAGCATAGTTTTGTATTCTACCGTCGGTCTAAAATTTTATTATAAAATTCTATTTTTTTTATGTAGTTAAAATTTTATAGCAATTAAAAAGTAGTATCGTCTTCTAATAATACCTGGAAGTTACTTTTCTAGATTTGTTATATTTTTCTTGTTGGTGTAAAACTCTTTTTTTCAATTTGGATTAAGATTTTTTTATTATATTTTCAGCTCTATTTAGCATATTTCTCCTGGTTCGCATAGGAATTTTTATTAATTTTTAGCTTACTTATATATCTAGTAATAAAATCTTGAATTGAGGTTTTTATGTGATCCTTATTCAATATAATTTTATATTTGGTGTCTTTCTTTTGTTGCTTCTATTTGCATCACTTGGTATCAGAGCCTAGCAATCCCAGGTTATTGCTTGATATGTGCTATAATTTGAGATTATTTTATTTGTTGTGTGCTACTAAATAACCATGGATAAAAAAGATCGTAGAGCAGAAGTGTTCATGTAAAAAGGGATGAGGAGGTTCCCAATCGAGAGATAAATGTTTAGGAGTTGGTGATGGAAGACATGTAAAAATAGAAATTATAAAATTAACCCATTGATTGGATATAATAAACATACAAAGGCAAGTTGAAAACTTATATGGTCGATTAGCCGATATGAAGAAAAGAATATTGGAGGATTATGAGAAGAGTGATCATATATTTGCATTTATTTGCTCAAATAAAATTAATTATTATATAAGATATTTATATAGCACAATAAGATATAGGAAAATTTGAAGTATAAATCCTCATGATAATTTAAAATCCAGGAGTACTAACCTCTTAAAATTAAAAACTAAGCTTGTTGCAAATTCATAAAAGAAAAAAAAAACTCTCCTTCTCCTATATTCTTAAAGTGATCTTTTTTTTTTAGAGGTTAGGATTTGTTATATATGAAATTGATAAGTTGAAGAAGTTTCCTAGTTAATAATTAATTCATAATCAAATAACTTTAAGTTTTTTTTATATTAATTTGACTCTAATGACTTGTGTATTGACTTTGATTTTTTAGAGAGGTTTTCTAATCATTAATGAGATGTCATGGCATCATCCCAACATAAAAAGATGAGCTTGACTCATGCTAGTTTGCTCATAAATTTCAGATTTGATTTCAAACATGTCGTTTTTTTTTATTTGGATGATTTATTAGGCCTATATATATATATATATATATAGACACACATACAAAAAACTTGAGGTGTCTATTTTTCATTTCAACTTGAATAACATCAAAATTATATCTTTAGCTTCAGATATGGTTTAAAGAGTATACGAAGGTTCAATCTGATATATTTGCTTCGACAAATCTTAATTCCTTTAGGATTCCTTGTTCAAGTTGGATTCCTAATGCAATTAAAATTTGTATTTATTAGCTCCAAAGACTTATCTCATGCGTTCTTTCTAGTTCATTACTTGAAATTTGTGCTAAAAATGCTTCAATTAATTTCTTTTTACACTTTGTGTCTGCATAGCATTATTAAGCACAAAACAAGTTAAGTTATTATAAAACATAAAATATATATAAAAAAACTACAAATAAGGTAATAGAAATATAGAACAATATAAGTGTATCAAATGAGTTTGAGATTTGCAATTAAGTAATAAGCTAAAGGGTGTGGGGAATTTATTGTTCACCCACACCCAATGCACTGTGGATTAGTAATCCACAGTGTATTCATTTTTTTTTTCACTTTTTTATTTTTTTTCATCTTTTTTTTTTCACTTTTTTTTTCAAGTTTCCCCTTTTTTCTTTTATTTTTTTCTTTATTTTTTTTTTCTAAAATTACTTTCCTTTTTTTTTCTAACTCCCCCCCTTTTTTTTTCCTAAAATTATCTTTGTCGATTTTTTTTTAATATTGAGCTAGTTAAAAATTTCATTTTGTAATTTTTTTCCTTTAAAATACTGTGGATTGCTACAGTGTTTTCCCACATGGTTTTTCTATTTTATTTTTTTTATTTTTCAAAATTATATTTGTTGATTTTTTTTTAATATTGAGCTGATTGAGAATTTAGTTTTGTAATTTTTTTTCTTTAAAACATTGTTGATTGCTACAGTGTTTCTCCGCATGGTTTTTTTTTTATGATTTTCTCCGAAATTATCTTTTTCGATTTTATTTTTTAATATTGAGCTGGTTAAAAATTACATTTACAATATATGAGAAAAACACTGTAACTTTCCTCGCAAATTATTGTGAATTGCCTAGTGTTTTTTTCCACATGGTTTTTTTCTAGTTTATTTTGTGTTTTCTTTTATTATAATATTTTTTCCCAAAATTATCTTTGCCGATTTTATTTTTTTAATATTGAGCTGGTTAGAATTTAACTTTGTAATAAAACTTAATCATGTGGGGAAAGCATTGTAGCTTTCCTCACAAAACACTGTGAATTACTTGAGTGTCTCTCAACATGGTTTTTTTTTCTTATGATTTTTTCAAAATTATCTTTGTCAATTTTATTTTTTTAAGATTGAGCTGATTGAGAATTACAATTACAAGTCATTACAAATAAGGCTAAATCATGTGGGGAAGTACTGTAGCTTTTATCACAAAACACTATGAATTGCTACAGTGTTTCCAACATGGTTTTTTTCTCTTGTTTTTTTTTTTAAAATTTTTTCTAAAATTATCTCTGTCGATTTTATTTTTTTAATATTGAGCTTATTAAGAATTTAGCTTTGTAATTTTTTTTAAAACACTGTGAATTGTTGTCGTGTTTTTCCATATGATTTTTTTATGATTTTTTTCAAAATTATCTTTGTCGATTTTTTTTTTGAATATTGAGTTGGTTAAGAATTATATTTACAATAAAGCTAAATCATATAGGGAAAACGTTGTAGCTTTTCTCACAAAACAATGTGAATTGCTACAGTATTTCTCTAAATAGTTTTTTTTATGATTTTTTCTAAAATTGTCTTTGTCGATTTTATTGGAGAAAGCACTATAGTTTTCTTCACAAAACATTGTCAATTGCTACAATGTTTTTTCTCATAGGTTTTTTTCCTTCCAAAATTATTTTAGTTGGTTTTTTTTTAATATTAAGTTGGTAGAGAATTTAGCTTTGTAATTTTTTTTGTTTTTTATTAACAGAAAAGCTAAATCATCTGGCGTAAGTACTGTATCTTTCCTCACAAAATATTGTGGATTGCTACAAATCATTTTATTCAGTCTCTAAGTTTTTGATCACCAACACAACTTTTTTTTTTTCTGTCATGAAATATTGGCTCCATCATACCTTTAGTTTTTATTACTTATCTAGCGCTGATTTACAATTATAAAACTATCAAGTATATTTGTTTTATAAGCTCGCAGCAGCGCGCAGACATGCCATCTCGTTTATTACTATAAAGGCTAATGGAAGAGAAATATTTGCCAATTGTTGTTTCCTATTCAAGTTTTAAGATAAAAGAACTAAGGTTGATATGTAAAGTTGTTATATATTTGGGGGAAAGAAAGAAAATAGGACGGAGAGTTTTGATTGGATATCAACTAGAAGCAAGAATAATTTAAATATGAGGACAAGTTCTTTCTAACCTGGAAAGAATAATACAAGACTTTTTTTTACTGTGCAACTTTATATTATTGAGCATGATTTTTTATTTGATTATTACAATCATGTTTGTGTCATTGACACAACGGTTTAATTATCATCAAGTAAACTTCAATTTATTGCTATTCTAAAATCAATAAACTTTTCTCGCCAATTTTAATTTTATACCATTGAATATGGTTATATTGATTGCTACTCTTTAAGCTTTTCTCATTTATTGCAATTTTAAAAACAATTTCAAAAACCCTCCACAATTCACTCATTTAACTACATGATTAGTATCCCAATAGTAATCTATTTTTTTGCCCTTGAAAATCAAACCTACAATCCACATATATTCACTTATTTCATTGAACTTTGAACACATAATTAATCTATTAATTTTAAAATTCTCCATTGAGTTGCATGCGCACTTAATTGTATTAATAACATGTTTTAACGATCATAAATTCCATCCAACTCCTACAAAAAGTTTATGTAGAAAGATATCATCCAAATGATATATACCCACTTTAATTTTATTTAGAAACCAGTGAAAAATACATACCTATTTATCTTCAAATCTGCCTACCAAAACTACTATAGACTTCTGGTCGGAACTCCGGGAGTTACTCCCAGCGAACCGAGATCCGACCAAACAAATACATCTATCCTAGTCAAGTTTTTCAATGCCCGCAATTGACTGAAATTACCTTGGACTTTTGAGGCAGATCGACAAACACAAAAAAATGGGAACACTCTTCACGGAGGCCGCATCAATCCATGGAAAAAGTAAAGGAAACATCACTACGAAAGCTGAAGCTCAATTCGTTTCATGATCTGCTGATACATTTGTAATTGGAGAATTGAGGCCTGAGGGACATATACTTTCCACATAATCGGAAGAATGGTTTGGACAGGAGTGAAGCAGAGCACTCCCTCCCATTCCAGCCATGGCTTATCTCTCACAATGCCCAGCCAAAACTCGGTAAGAGTATGTACATATTACAAAGAGGCAAGAGAAAATCAGCAAACAGATACCTCAGTTTCACTTTTCTTTTCTTCTTGACACAAGGGCTTGACTAGAGAAGGGTGATTCTTAAAGCAATCCATATTCAGAGGCACAATCCCCTTGAGACTTTTCACTTTTGCACTAGCTCCATGAGCAACTAACAACAGAGCAACCTGCATATGCCCTGCTTCAACTGCACAATGAAGTGGTGTGTACCCAGCATTGTCAACAGCATTAACTTGAGCTCCGTGATTAAGCAACACTTTAACGCTCTCAATTCTTCCCTTAAAGGCAGCTCTGTGCAAAGGTGTCCATCCATTCTGGTCACTTCTATTAACCTCTGCCCCTTCTGCAAGGCAACTCTTGATACCATTCACATCATCTACTCTAGCTGCTCTTTGCAAAACATCTCCCATATGCAACAAATCATACAAATGCGAATGTCCATTATCAACTGCGATAGAGAAAGCAGTTTTTCCTTCTTTGTTCACTGCATGCTTGACAGAATAATCTGAACAATCCAATAAATACTCCGTAGTCTCTAAGTGCCCTTTTTGTGCTGCCAAATGAAGCGGGCTCGACGCGTCATGATCCAAAACCCCAGTTTTCCCTCCAGCACTCACACAAAACCTAATCACTTCAACATGGCCCCTGCTTGCAGCGACATGTATTGGAGTTCTACCGCGTAAATCAGCTGAATTTACTTCAATATTTTCGAAACTATCACACAGAACATCCATCAAATCCACTCTATTTATAGCTGCTGCATAGTGCAAGACTTTATCAATCGAGCCATCAATTACACATCCAGAAGCAGTCAAAACCTTAACAACATCAATCTGCCCAGCCTGAACAGCTAGAGAGATCAAGGACCGTCCCTCTGAATCCTTGCAATTGACATTACCACCGCGATCAATCAAGCTAGTGACCAAATTTAGATTACCAGATGGCACAGCAGATTTGAGCAGTCCTGTGATCTGGGAGCCGGTACATCTACAAATAGCCCTGTTGAAGTAACCGGAGACATCAGTAATTCGGGTGTGATTGGAGATGATGTATTCAGCAACTTGGGGACCCACGAGGTAGACAGGTATGGTGGCGTCTCTAAAAATATGGGGTCCAGGTTTTGAAAACAGTCGGCGGAGTTCATCCTGATGAGCCTTGCCTGTAGGTAGCATGGATGATTTAACAGAGATGGCATCAGGAGGAGTAGACAGAGGAGGCTGTTCGGATAACTGAGAGAGGACAATTGTGTAAGATGAGGAAGACAAAGGTGGTATTATAGAGAAAGGCTGTGCGAAAGAGAAAGCAGAAGGGTTTGTCGTAGACAAAGAGATTGCCACAGACATGGTGTGCATAAGGTTGGTTAATCTGAAAGTTGTGCTGCAGTTTTGACTTCCCTTATATGCTATCTCCACTTCCTTCACGTCTGCCTTTACCAGTCTGTCCATGGAGACTTGAACTTCACTTCCCTCTTTTATTCCTTTATCTTCTTTTTTCAGGAAATTGAAATTGGGGTTTGTTTTGGTGGAGAGGAAAGGAAGAAGACGAAGATTTTCAGGTGAGATTCTCTTATCTGCCTTTAACTTTTCTACAAGTGGTTCTCATTCAAGACTTGATATATTCATGGTTGATTGATTAGTCATATAAGACTAGTTTATTACTTGTTTGTCGGTATAAAGTTTGTGAGAGCGAAATGGATGACCATTTATTTAGTATCGTGACAATTGTTTTTTTTTTTTTAAATTGTATTGGGTTAATTTGTTTTTGGCATTATTATATTAAAATAATTTAAAAATACTAAAATATAATTTCAAGTAAAAAAATATAAAAAAATTCGAATATTTTTAAAAACAAAGATGCAGAAGAATGCATTGTTCGAGAGGAGATGATTGATGAAAGATCAATTCCACTATGGCTGGCTGCTCTTCTTTGAAGGGCTTGTGGGGACCACTTAGCTGGAGCATATTCTGTTATTCTAAAGTATTAGGTATTGTGAGCTGACAAGCTCATCATATGCATAAATAAATAAATAAATATTACTAAAGGCAGGATGGGAATTATTAATTTCGAATTCTTAGCAGTAAACTAAAGGCAGAAAGTTCACAAGTAAATTACCAGAGACGCCGTGTCCTCCACGCTTCTTTTACTTTGAACGGATTTGATTTATGACTGCTTCCTGAAGCGCGTTTTAGTCGGGTTACCTGGAAAGTTGTAATTTTAATTTTTCTTCCAAACGCATTTCTCTTGAGACAATTTCTTTCTTTCTTTATTTTTTCTTAAAAATAAATAAATTAAACCACTTGATCGGAAGGTCGGCATATTTGAAATCATGATGTGAGATACGAGATCATAAAATTTATATCAAAACAAATTAAAAAATTTAAATATTACAAATTAAATATTAAAAGCTAAAAAAAAACAATTAAAAAAAATAAAAAATAACCCAAATAAACTTATTCAAGTGCCGGGCACAATAGCGTGGGTCAGGGAAAAGTTTTGTGGATGTGAGAAGAAAAATATTAAGACAACGCTAGGATTTTTAAAGATGCAAAAGATAGGTTTGGATAATTTAATAATATAAGAAAGATAACCTTATTTAATAACATGAAAAACAAAATAAATCTGGAAAAATCTTTTAAACTTGGGTTAATATTTCAAAATAATAAAAAGTAAAATCTCATACTCAGACTTAATTAAGAAGGCCAATTCCCAACCAAAGAAACCTTGTCAAAGCAAAAAAAAAAAAATATATTAATAAAAAAATAAAGATCAGACCTGATAAAAAAAATTAAGAAAGATGAAAGTGCAAAAAGAAATCAATTTTATAAATTACCTCTAATATAAAAATAGCAATCAAAAGAATGAGGACCAAATCTGAAAGATGAAAAAAATTAAAAATGATGAAATTGAAAATAATTTTCAATTTGAAATAATTTCTTCAAATAAAAAAATTGCAAATAAAAGAAAAAAAACTGCTTCCTGAAGCGCGTTATAGAGGTCGTTTGTTTACGCGGCTGCAGCTGCGTTTTAATTAAAACGTAGTTTGCAGTCGTTTGGTAATGAAAAAAATTGATTTACTGTTCATGGGTGCCATATAATTTTTGCGTCCGAAACGTTGTTAATGAAAAGCAAGGAAATCCTGCTTTTCACGCACTGTGCATGCTAATTGCACTGTTCACACTGTTAACTGAACAGTGCAATTAGCATGAACAATGTATATTCAAGTGATCAGTGCAAGAGAATTGCACTGTTCACTTAAAAAAATGAACAGTGCTTGCACTGTTCACGTGGACAATTTTTTTTTTCAGTGTGTTAATTTTATTAATAGTTTTTTTTTTAAAAAATCTATTTTAGAGTGAATTAAATTCATTCGCACTGTGATGTGAACAATATTTTTTTCACCCGAAAAACTAGTATAGAGTGAATTAAATTCACTCGCACTGTAATATCAATTTTATACCTGATAATATTTTATCTAATTTTATTACACGCTCAAAAAATTATGAAAACTGTAGTTCTTATCGGATGAATTTTGTACGTAATGGAATTATAAATAGTTTAATGGAATAATAAAA
>Ga0307513_10000109_pt1 | contig 116485 bp, 67 predicted proteins | sample 15_EM_MG_FD_202174 | JGI IMG/M metagenome (GOLD analysis project Ga0307513, IMG submission 202174) | Populus trichocarpa ectomycorrhiza microbial communities from riparian zone in the Pacific Northwest, United States - 15_EM | ecosystem: Host-associated > Plants > Roots > Unclassified | place...
ATTTATTTTATTTGAGATAATTTATGAAATTATATTTTTTTTCAATTTCATTCTCATTCAACTTTTTAATTTGTAAGATTTATTCCTTATTATTTTAATAAACTTGAAAAAAATAAAACATTAATAAAATATTTTTCAGTTCATTTTCCATGACATAACCAGACACTGAAAAATATTTTCCAACTTATTTTTCATTACACTACTAAACATCGAAAAATAATTCACTTTTCTAAAATTTATTTTTTTAAAAAAATTATTTTCTAATAAATAAACGGGGTTTAGAATTTCAATCTTTCCTGCATTCGGCCACGCTAGATGATGATTCGATGAAAGAACAGAAAATCCCAATCTCTTGCATGCAACTTGTGAATCAATCAATGCCCAGCTAATATAAGCGTTGAAAACACCTTTTTCTAAATAAAAAAAAATATTTTTTATATTTTCAAATATTTTAATTTATTAATATAAAAAAAACCCACCGCCATGGTATTAAACACGGTCGTAGTCGTAGCCATTCTTGGGAGACTTTTGGAGTCGGACAATATTTGAGCAGTGATTGCCATGCTAGTGTCCTGCATGGCTGTGATGGAGACATGAAATTTGGCCGATAACACATGTTCCGACCGGCATGTCTTGTCCTTTGCAAGGATGGTCGTCGGTGGAGTTCACGACAGTACGTGTCTTTTTTGTATGGCCTCTGACGACAAGCTCATTTTTTCTGGTTTGAATATTGGCTAGAGGCATGCCCAAGTGTTCCAGTCGTTTGATATCGAATTTCTCTACCCGTGGCTGTTATTCGTTCGTACAGAACCAGATCCTCTACCTCTGACTAGCTGGCTTGCCGCTGGATATCAGTGATTAATCTTTCTCTTAAACATGCAACCGTCCCCACTTTGTAATGCCATTAAACCTTTGCTGGAAGATGAATAAGCTTTTCGGGGGAGTGGTGTTACAAACAAGAAGAGTTACATTATCAGCATATTTTAATTTCAATTTCTCTAATCAACAAACTTACACGCATCAAAATAAAATTGAACGTTGGGTCAAACTCGTTTGTCACATGGATTTTGATAAATTATCTTCTGAATTTTTTTAAAAAACTAGCATAGTTAATTAAAAATATTGGAGGAATAACACAACTAAAAAAAAAGGAGCTAAATTATACAGTTTGTAGACGTGAAGATTAGAAAACACAACTTTTATAAATTGTTATGGTTCAAAATACAACTTTTATAAATTGTTATGGTTCAAAATAATGACTTTTTAAACAAGTATTAAAGTAGCAATAGAGAGGAGAGAGAAAAAAAAATTCATAGACATACCAAAACTCTCACAACATCACGAATATTATTGTAAAGATCTTGACAATATGAAAAAATAACACCAAAAAAAATCACCAATGGTAACTCGAGTGTCACACTTGCCGTCAAAGACAAGTGAGTCACCCTCCATTTTTTATGGCAAATATAACTCACCCAAGTCATTGTTGGTGACCTTCCTTTGTATTTTTAGATTCTTTTAATCGAGAATTTACTTATGATATCATAATTGGAGTTCCAATGTGTCTTAAAGGTATTTTTCTTTATTTGTTTCTCATCTCTTTTTTTTTATCCATTTAATATTTTTTAAAAGATATCGATCGCTATTACAAGTTATAAAAATCAAGTTTTTCGATAGTATAAATTATGATATTTCACTAATTTTTTCAACGGTAATATTTCATCAATTTTTTATATATAAATTGTTGTTTTCAAAATAATGACTTTTTGAAAAAAACATTAAAGGAGCAGTGGAGAGAAAAGAGAAAAAAAGACTTCGAACATATACCAAAACCCTCACAACATCATTAGTATTATTGTAAAGATCTTGACAATATGAATAAATGACACCAAAAAAAGTCACGAATAGTAACTCGAGTGTCACACTTGCCATAAAAAACAAGTGAGTCACTCTCCATCTTTTATGACAAATGAAACTCATCTGAGTCATCGTTGGTGACCTTCCTTTGTATTTTTAGATTCGTTTAATCGAGATTTTACGAATAATATCATAATCGGAGTTTTAATGTATCTTAAGAGTATTTTTCTTTATTAATTTCTTTCTCGTCTCTTTTCTCTTTATCCATTTAATATTTTTTTAAAGATATCGTTATTACAAGTTATAAAAATCAAGTTTTTCAATCGTATAAATTATGATATTTCACTAAATTTTTTCAACGGTAATATTTCATCAATTTTTTTATAAATGTTATTGTTTAAAATAATGATTTTTTTAAAAAAATATATATTAAAGGAGCAATAGAGAGAAGAAAGAAAAAAAAAACTTCACAGACATGTCAAAACTCTCACAACATCACTAGTGTTATTGTAAAGATCTTGACAATATAAATAAATGACATCAAAGAAAGTCATCAATAGTAACTTGAGTGTCACAGTGAGTCACTCTCCATCTTTGATGGCCAATGAAACTCATCCAAGTCATTGTTGGTGATCTTTCTTTTTATTTTTAGATTTGTTTAATTGAGATTTTACAAATAATATCATAATCGGAATTTTAATATGTCTTAAAAGTATTTTTCTTTATTAATTTCTTTCTCATCTCTTTTCTCTTTGTCCATTTAACATTTTTTAAAAGATATCGCTATTATAAGTTATAAAAATTAGTTTTTCAATCATATAAATTATGATATTGCACTAATTTTTTTCAACTGTAATATTTCATCATTTTTTTTTACATGCTAAAAACCAAAAATAGCCTTTATCTTCTCCATTTGATCCTTTTAGTCGTAGCCTTATAATGCGCCGCCCATAACCTACTCCATAGGCTGAAACATGAAGGACAAATGGGGGCCGTAGCCTATCGAATTACTCAAAGATCGGCCCCTGCTTCCTTAAGAAATATTTCATTGTCTCTCCAGATTTACTTTCATGCATACCCCTGTATCGATAAATGAGAAATAAATGAGCCGAGACATTATGTCGCGGTGAAATGAGTTTTGATGAGGGTTTGTTGTTGAGGGTGATTTTCAAATAAAAATAATATTAAAATATATTAAAAATAATTTTAAAAATATGTTGCCATGCAAAAATAAACACTAACTGACAGCATCTCGTTGCTGGAGAAAGTGTAATAGAAGATCGGGTTTCTAATTTTGAAACTGATTCAATCGAATTAAATATTTCAGTTTTATTTGAATAAGGGTATTTATTTAATAAATTTTTCATTTTTTTTAAATTTGGTAGTAATAACAATGGTTTACTATATTTGTTTTTTACAACTAAGGGTGTTCATGTATAGTCTTCATGCACCGACACTAAATTCATCATTTTAATTTAGTTTAAGATCAACTATTCATGTCAGAACTCGGAAGTCATGAGAAGTTTAATTAGTTTGTGACAAGGTGAGCAAGCTGAAAAATAGGAGGAACGTCAGGAGTTTTTTGGGATTCTAATGCAGTAAAAAAAAAATTGTTAAAATAATACAGTACAAAAAATACTTGAAAAAATAATATAGTTTAGATGTGATTTATAAATAACAAAATATTTAGAAAAATAATACATTTCAAATATGATTTGCAAATATTATCTCCGACTCTCTCAAATTGCTAAATTAATAGACACAAGATTCAAAAAAAAAAGAAAATAAAAATAAAAAAAAGTAAAAAATCCAAGAGACACATCAAAACTCCAATAACAACACTACCAGTACTGTTGGAAAGATTTAATGATGATCAAAGTGGATCATATGAATAACCCAAAGGTAAATTAGCCCGAACACCTTTAGATGATTATTATGGCCCCCTTTGTTCATCATCATTTAGACAGCTCGTGTGATCCATATCGTTCACCGTTTGTGACATTCTTTAGTATTGTTAAATTCATATTGTTGAGATCTTTCTAACAATACATGTGATATCGTCATCAAAACTTTAAGAGATATTTGAGAATGTAATAACAATTGTTTTTTACTTAGAAATATATCAAAATAATATTTTTTTTTGTTTTTTTAAATTATTTTTAACACTAAAACAATAAAACGATTTAAAAATATAAAAATATAATTTTAAACAATTGTTTTTTGAGTTTTTACCGGTCTCTATTTAAGCCGCAACCCAAAGCGTACACTCAGTGTTGCTCCTGGGTCAATTTTTTTTTCTTTGATTTCTCTCTCTCCTCTTTGTAATTTGCGAATCATAGAGAATAATCGCAAATTGCGAACTGGAGCAACATCTTGCAACCTAGGCCATGAAACATCAGGTGGTTGCGCCAGCAAAATGTCGTCAAAAGAGCCGAAATCCTGAGAAAGAAAGCAGAAAATAAAACCACTGAGCTAAACTCAACTCTAACACATAAATAAATAAATCCGGGACAGTACATGGGAAAACAACTATCAGATGACAATGTGTGAGAAAAAAACAATGGAAACCTGAAGATAATAAAAAAACCAAATATAGTAAATTGAATTCCAATTGAGCTACACCACTGAGTAGAAGAGAGAAAGCAGGAATGCAAAAGCATGTAAAGAAAAGAGTTAAATTAGCATAGCGACTCCTTTGTAGGTCTCCCAATCAAAACCCAAACAAGCACAGCCAAGAAAAAAAAACAAAGCCCAGTTGACCATGAAGGGAAAGATGATATCAAGGATAGTAGTCATCACTGTTACAGCTAACTTGGTAGGTCACCCAAAATTGAATTGACAAAGCATGGCAAGATTGTACTGTATAACAACAACAACAACAACAACAACAATAATAATAAACTGAAATCAAATCAAGCTGAAAACTCGTACCTAAACTCTCATCAATCATAGAAGATGGAATGGGCCATCGAAACCAAATCGAGTTGAGGAGGCAAACACGTTCTTCCAGCACCCATCCCAACATAAAATACCTGAACATCCTGCAAAAATCCCGCACAACTTGCCAAGTTGGGAGCGTCTTTCATGGGTAGCGATTCCAGCGCACCAATCAAGCAAGGAAGACCTGTGAATCACACCAGGGATGACAGAAAAAAAGTTGGCAAGCCGCGCCATCACTGCAAATTGAAGGGACAAAGAGATGCACTCCCATTGGTGGCTTCAATTGAGAGGGAAGGGCAGGGCGGGAGAGTGAAAGGCAGATGCAAAATGAGTTGATGAGCCATCCACAATAGGTAGCAGCCCCAAATGGTAGATGAAAAAATTGCCCAAGAATAAAAACAGCCATGCTCCCAGCCCAAGCCCACCAGCATCACCCAAATGGATGGGAAAAAAGCCGGGCAAGATAAGTTGACCCTCGGCCTAAATGGTTGTTCCAATAAATAGGGGCTTGTGTATTGATATACTGCGTTCCAAAGGGTATTTTTCTAAGTTTTGAGTTTTTTTAATTTAAAATTGATTTTTATTTTAATATTTTTGGATGATATATTAATATTAAAAACAACTTTTTAAAAATAAAAATATTATTTTAATATATTTATAATTAAAAAATATTTTAAAAAATAACCACTAACGTACTTTTAAATTAGCCGGGAAAAAAAAAAAAACACATCCTCGTGACTAACATACTATAAAATGAATTTCGACAACACATGCTCCAAAGGTTAGATGACATTATTTTTATGCACTCGTATTGTATTCAAAAATAATAATAATAAATTTATGAGCACTCTAAAGACATGAATTTACCTTTAACTCCAGCTGTACAAAAGTTATGTTTATAACATTCTGCCATTAATTAGGCAGCCTAGCTATCTGTAAATCATTCAATACTTCATTGAAGCTTCATATTGTAATGATTTTTTCAAGGGATGATCTCAATTAGTCTTTAATTTACACGCCAATTCTTAATTGCATCCCCAACTTATACACACATTGATCCTCTTAATTAAATTACATATCAAGATTCATCAATGTTTTTCACCCAAAGTATTTGCATTATGCACTAAAACAACATTATTTTCAAGAGAAGTTACCGTTTTTTCATAAAATTAGCAATTTATCATGATTCTAGATGAAAAAACTTTATTGAGGATATATTGTGTTTATATTCCAATTTATATATGAAAAAAAATACATTTGAGAAATAAGTAACAGGTGGAGGACTAATCTGAGATCAGCTAGCCTTCTTGTTCAGAATTGTGGAGGTAATTAGGGACATCCAGGGACCAAAGCATTATTGTTTTAGTTCTACTTTTATGCTAAGATTAAGGCAAACGATGTACTTTTGCAGGACATGAAGAATCATTAAAAATGCATATTCGGGATTTTTGAAAGTACATTTCCAAATGGAGCTTACTTGGAATTCTCTCGTTCGCTATAAAAAAAAAGGTCGCAACAGAAAAGGTTTCAAGTTCTTGACAGTCACACTATTCCAGGAATCCAACGCACATTCAAAGAGAGATCACAGCACCCCAGTTAACATTCATCATGATGGTTAAAGCAATAAGGCTCTCCTCCACCAAGAAAAAAAGGAAGGGAAAAAACTATTTATTGGAGTGTTATGTTTTAGCCATAAAAGCACGCTGCTTTAGTTCATCGGGTTTGATTGCTTTTAGAAGTGTTATCATTGTTAGAGGATAATCAAAATCCCTCTTCTTTCCAAGGTATCATGAGAGGGATCAAGTTCAGTGGATTTTCATGGAAGCATGTGGTAAGACAGGGAGACAATATGCTGATTTCTCGTGTCCTTAATACCCTTTTTGTTTATTCACATCTTGCTCGCTTTTTTCAGTCAACTTTTTGTTTATAATAGGACAGCAGGAGAGGAACTTTATGGGAGGGAAATATGAGAGATGGGTTCTGTAGCATATGAGAGAAAAGAAGAGACCCCTAACGTCTCGTTTGGGTTAAGGATATTATAGGATTTCTTTTACCTTAGGATCTGCGATGTAAGTAATATGTATTGTGTTGGGTTTGCTGAAAAATCTCAAGTCTCCAAGAATACAAAAAATATTATGTTCTTTAAATGCTCAGAAACCCTAAATTCTTGAAATATAAGATACATGAGATGTAAGTAAATATATATTGTGTTTGGTTTGTTGAAAATGCTACATTTCCAGGCATTCAAGAGCATGGACAGCTAGATAGGAGCCCTGACATTTCTAAGAAGTTAATTATTTCCCTCAAGGAGTGACATGCATGTTTAAACTAGTTGGAGCCTTCTTGATATTCCCACCTGTGTGTTTTGCAACCAAGCATGTGAGAGAGTACGTAGAGATCATCTGTTCCTTGTTTGTTCATTTGCCAAAACAATTTGGCAAAAAATCTTGCAAACATTGCTTGAAATGTGGGTGATCACTAGAATCAGGAGTTTGATCGGGCTAAGCAGCATCTTCAGAAATAACCTTTCTTTTCCGTGCTCTTGATATCTTGGTGTGCATGTCTATGTCTCATATCACAAGAAATTCAAATTTTTTCAAAATATTTTTAAAATGTTTTCCACACTAGTTTGCTTTGTAATGTAAATAGGGATTGACTCTTACTCTTTTTTTTTTCTTGATTTACGAAACTTATCGATTCATGAAAAAATATACAAATGATCTTCAAAACGTGGCAGGGTTTATTTTTAAAGTTCAAGTGAATATTGCAAAGATTCAGTTGAAGCACGTAAAGTTTCAAAATATACGATTGAATTTTTACACAAATACATTGCAATGCTTTCAAGTCAATTTGGCAGCGAAGAACCTTGCCTTTAGATGACGACAAAGGCGGGGTAGATTTGAAGACATCATCGTCGGTTACCGCGCCAACAGCACTTTAACGTTTGCCTGTCGAGGCATGATCAACCAATGGGTCTTTAGTGAAGATTGGAACTTGGGCTGTGTCAGGCTTTTTGTTTCTTATGTTCCTTAGATATTCACTCTCTCTGTTGCTTGCTAGTAGCTAATGTACCTGGATCGCATCCAAGAAAAAAAATAAAAATGGAAGGCAATGAAAACATGGTTGTTTAGCACTGTGACGTATTAAAATATTTTTATAATATATTTTTTAAAAAATATTTTTAAGAAGTTGATTTCACATCTTCCACTTATAAGCATCTAATTATTAATTGCCGAAAAAGAGAGTTAATATATCTTGAGTTATTTTGTTTTTTACGAATCAGGTATTCCCAAATCAGCTATTTTAAATATCGAGATTAAACTCATATTTTTAACCCATTATGCTGTATATAAATCTTAAAATTCCCATCTTAAAATTGTTAGTAAGAAATAAATTAGGGGAATATTGGAGCAAATCTAAGGAAGAATTCTCTTTTTCCTTGCAAAGAGGTGAGAAATATCTTGATTTGAAACAGAAAAACACTGATTTCAAACTTGGCTATGTTCATAGAATTTATAAAAATTTATTGTCACTTTTTTTCTCTCTCCTCTCAAGAGTTGTTTTTGAGTGATACAATTCTGGATGATCTGCTTATCAAACACTAGTTATTAATTTTAACTGAGATCAAAATATTAACAATTTTAATATTAATATTAATATCAAACACTGATAGGGCTTTCAGGTACACCTGCCTCTGTAAAGTTTTATTCAAGCATTTTAGACTTGGGGTTGTGGCTGGCAAGGATAGGAAATAAACTGGAACGGAAGGTGTTGTTGAGCAGTGCTAAACACTGTCCACACACAATGCAGACCGGAGCCATGCTTTACACACACACACACTTAACTTTTATTTTCATCAAATGAATCCTTTAATTGCAAAGTTAATAGCCAATTGATTTGTATTAGATTGATGGGCTATGTTTCGCCGCGGGCCGAGTAAATTTCTTTACAATAACTCAACATAATAGAAAAGGAACTAAAAAAATAATGATCATCAAACTTCATGAATCAAATTATAGGATGATAAAATCGGGAAAAAACAATCCATGAAAAAAAAATATTAAAAAATAAAGCACCAACAAAATCTATAAAGTGAGGTTGTCAAAACCCGCGAGTAATATCATGTCAAACCTTAAATATAAAAAACATTGAATTGAAGGGAAAAATAAAAAATAAAAATCAAATTTACAAAAGAATTCTAAACATAAAAAAAACAAAGAAAATAAATTTTCAACGAACTCAATAATAATGTATGAAATTTTTAAAAATAATTAAAAATGATTGAAACGAACCCGGTCAAACCTTTATAATTTGTGACACAGATCATGAGGTCAAATCACAACGTAAAAGGCAAACAAAAAAAATTAACAATATTAAATTATAAACCAACCAAAATAATTAGGGATAAACATGAAAAAATAAATTAAAAAAAAAAGCTATTTAAAAAATGTAGATTTGAAAAGAAAGAGAACCAAATTTGACATAATAAGAAGAAAAAAAACCAAATCATAAGAGATGAAATTGAAAAACAATTTCAATTAAGAAAATGATAAGAACAACTAAAAATAACAATCAAAAGAACGAGGACCATATTTGATATAAAAATAACATGTCAATGGATGAAATCCAAAGACAAATTAATTTAATAAATGATTCAAGACCAGAAACATCATAATTAAAAGAATAAAGATCAAATTTAATATAAAAACAAAGTGTAAAGGGATGCAATTGAAAAAATAATTAACTTAATAAATGATCCAAGACCAAATACATTACAATTAATTAAAATAATGAGAACTAAATCTGATATAAAAATAATCAAGGGATGAAATTAAAAAATCAAATTAACTCAATAATTGATTCAAGACCCAATACATTGCAATAAAAAAATGAGAAACTGATTTAATTTAACAAACAAATAGCTAGATTTTTTTTTTTTTGCAATGATCAACATAATTTTCTAGGTGGAGAGAGGGAAAAGAGGGAGGAAGAGAAAAACTCTTTGTCGATGCTCCTCTATGCTCCGCCAGCGAACACACGTCTCACCACCGTGACGGGGGTGGTGAGGTGCCTCGAATGCCATCTCGGACGACGGCATTCAGCGTTGTGTAGGCGCCACATGCTCCATCCAAAGTGCGAGGACAGTGCCCACTTGCTGGTAGCAGCTTTTTAAATTTAGAATTCATTTATATATATTAAAATACTAAATCACTCCTAGCCCTACATGAGAATTACAAAAAAAAAAAAAAAAACATAGCAAAAAACCTAAAATGACCTTGCATCCATAGTAGAGAGAGTTTACTTTTTTTATAGACATTTAAGTAATTAAAATTATATCCATTACCTGTATTGTAAATTTTGTCGGTTAATTCAAGTTGACCGAAATCAATATAGTATGATATATTTTTAAAATTTTATCTTTAATTTTTTTATAACTCTGCAATTTACTTTTGAATTTCATTCAATTCATAGTCAAATAAGACTCAATCAATACCTAACCAAGAAAGGAACAAGGAAAGAAAAAGAAATGAAATATATTATCTAACCAAGTTAACTCATTATGATTGTGTTTATTACTCAGGTTATAAATTTTACATGTTAACTCGAGTCAATATAATGTGTTGTTTTTTTATTTTACCTCTTTTTTTATTTAATTCCTTGATATTTCATTGTTTTTTTTTTTTTTAAGTCAGGGTTAAATAAAATTAAAACATGACTGCATAAAATATTTTTTATTAACCTTATTGTCATTTAAACAAACCTACTAATTCGCTTTTGGCCTCCTAGGTTAAAGAAATCACATCAATTTTTTTTAATTTATTTACACTTATAATAATAGATCTTTATTTTAAATGTTTGGTTGCATACAAGTAAAAATAACACTTTTTGTATTTTTCATGCAATTATTAATTTTGTAATCTACCCGCAGGTATCGGGACCCAAAGGCTAGTTTTCATTAAAATCACAGTGGTATGGCATGGGACATTCTGACATTTATAGCATGAATTGATAGAATTTTCAAAAAAATGCAATCATTTGACGTTAACAATTTATAGCCTTATTTGGAAATCGTGGTATGTGATGATGATGATTTTTTAAAATATTATTTATTTAAAAATATATTAAAATATTATTTTTTTATTTTTAAAATTTTATTTTTATAATCAACATATTAAAATAATTAAAATACATATATATAAAACTTTATAGTTTTTGTCGATTAAAATATATATATATAAATTGATGTTAAAAATAAAATTAAAAAATTAAAAAATATTATCTTGATGTATTTTTAAATAAAAAAATACTTTAAAAATAATTATTATCACAGTTTTAAATAAAAATTTCAATTTTAATGTAGCTTTTGATCAAAATTATAAAAAATTAAATATAAAACATGACCTCGGGGCAAGGGCAAGTTGAGTTGACTGATTTTTTTAAAAGAAAGAATAATGAAAGATTATTTTGATTAATTTTTTTAATTAAGAAACTGAATTTTTATCATGTTTTTTATTTGGATTTTTAACTGGTCTGAGCTGGGTTAATTCCTTAAATTATTCCTTAAGTTAGAGATTAACTTGCCGGGATAGTTGGGTTTTATTACTACGTTTCTTATTATAATTATCGAAAAGAAAATGTTGAAGTGATAGTATAATTGGTGACGTGGTTATATTTATTTAAAAAAAGAGAGGAAGAAATAAGTCAATGGGTTCTTTAAAGGATAGTTGTTGGATTTTTTAAAATTAGTTAAGACTATATGAGTTGGAAAAAAAGGTCTCCTCTTCGTTACATTATGACCTTAATTAATTAGTTAACGAAACAAAACTAAAGAGACTAGAATACACCTTAACGTAGACAATCCCAACCCACAGCACAGGTAAAGGTAGCGAGCAGCATTGGGTACCCAATACCCACTCCTCTCTGTTTTTTTTTTTTTTCTCCTACATATATATAAATATATTCACACACTCTCTCATTTTTCCGCCATTTCAGAGAAAGAAACAGGGAAAAAGATTGGTTGACATTTCGTTGTCAGAGAATAGAGTTTGACAACATAATGGTGCACAGTGGCAGGCTGATAAACACACGTTAATTGAGGAGTTATCATGGTTATAACTTGTAAGAACCGACCTAGGATAGACCTGTACAAGTTCGGGGTTATAGGTCGGGTTTAAGGGAATATTTGGCAGCCTAGTACAATCATTTTTTTTTTTAATTTTGTTTGTTTTAAAATATTTTTTTTTAATTTTTTAAGATTATATTAATATATTGATGTTAAATTTTTTTAAAAAAATAATAAAAATTTATTTTGATATATTTTTAAGTAAAAAATATTTTAAAAAACAATCTCTACCAATATCTCAAACACCTCCTAACTCTTTTCAACAAATCTTTAAATTTAAAAATTTAAAATAATATTATTTTAAATTGGTTTTCTTTTTTAACTTAGTCATCTCAAGTTAATGAATCTTCGAATTGATTGCCCCCACCCATTTCTTGAAACCATGAAAATACTTATTTGAGAGTGTGGTTGCGGTTATTTTTCAAAGTGCTTTTCACTTATAAATGCATCAAAATAATATTTTTTATTTTATTTTTAAAAAATTATTTTTAATATCAGTGCATCAAAATGATTTGAAAACATTAAAAAATTTTAATTTTTTAAAAAAATTTAATTTGTTTAGAAGTGTTTTTAAAATGCAAAAACAAGCAGGGTCTTAGAATGATAATGAGTTAAATACATTATTTTTTACTTTGCATACATGTGATTGTTTTCATAATTTTTGTTTTTTTAGAGGTTAATGACCCAGACGTACCATTCCTATATGAATCAAATAAATTTATGAATGGACTAGCTCTCCTTATATGATTATTAGTTAGAACAATCTTTATACACGTTATATAACCCATAAAAAACAAGAACAAGGATTTTCATATATTCTTGAGAGATAATAATTACCATAAAAGAATTGGGTCCATTTTTTAAGACATTTGAGTCTTGATCTCAGGAGAACAGAGTTTTTTTTTTAAAAAATAATTTAACCATATAATCATATTCAAGTCTAACCCTTTCAATAATAAATTATCAATAAAATATTATTCATGTATGTCATCCACTAAAACAAACTGCATTTATCAAATTATATACAACTTTTCCCTAAACAAATATCTTGTCGCTACAAGATAATAACATATCCATATTCTATTTATGGCATCAAAATTATACATTATCCATGCAAAATAATATAATTAACTATTACATTTGTTATAATACAATGATTCTATCTAAAAACTAGCCATGTTGAGTGTCTATTATTTGTCGAGTTATTACTACCCTTAGCCCTCTATTGACACGGAGGTTTATAGTTTTATTGTTCATATAAAAACTAAAGCGTCGTGATATATTATTTTAGTCAGCTTATAAAGTTTTGTATAGTGGCTCACTTGGCAGAGACGAGTGTGACATGGTGCAAGTCACAAGTTCGAGAGCTAGTGACAACACTTAATTTTTGAATTTTTATTCCTATATTTTTTTTAAAAAATAATCGTCCACATTCTTAGTCCAAATAAAATAAATAAATAAATCAAGGCCGAGCGTATGGGTCTAGCCCTTTGTTTTTTTTTCTCCAATTTTTTCCTTTGTTTTTCTTGACAATCTAATTTTTGTTTTACTAGATTTGCTTACTCTTTATATTTTACATAATTCTTAAATACTATTATAATTCTTTATTTGAATTTTAATAATTTTTTTCTCAATTATTATGTATCTAATAATAATAATAAAAAATTCAATTGAAATCGGTGTTCTATTATTAATTTTTTAGATATATTTGAACATGATTTTATAATATGTATAGTTTTTTTAGCTTTCGATCATGAAAAATATGGACATACTATTTTGATATTTTTTGTTAATTTATTTTAACAATTATAAAATATTTATTTTTTCAACAATGATTTTAGTTGAAAACATTATGTTAGTTAAAATAAATAAGAAACATATTAATAGAAAAAACTATATTCATAAAAAAATTTCAAAATAACTATATTTTCAGGTTCAATAACAATATCAATTTGTTTTTTGAAATCTATGAATATGTTTTCAAAATGATTGTATTTTAGAGGTTAATGATAATGCCAAAAAATTTACTATTTATATATTTTTTTTACATTTAAATAGTTTGAAAATTGAATTTCTGTAAGGTTTCATGATGTTAAGTACATCATTTTGACAATATTTTTTTAGTCATATACTTGAAATAGGAAATTCTTAGAACTTACCTTTACAGCAAGGGAACCAATGGGGACTGATCTGTAAGACCAAAGAAAGTACAGGGAGTGGCAAGTAAGATTTTGAAGATCAGACACACCACACCAAGCACGCGCTTCGTTCGAGTTTGAAGAGCCAGCCACTGATAAATGTTGTCAATTCTGTTGATAAACAAGTGTTGTCATCCAATCACTACCCAACAACAGAAGAAAAAGAAACAGTAAGCTACTGGTGCTTCTCGTGATTTGCATTCTAATCTTTCTCTTTCCTCATTCACTCTCGCACCGCTCTCTCTCGTGCCCTAACTCCTAACCCTAACCCTAATCCTAACCCTAACCATCATCTCTACTATTTCTTTTCCTTCTCGACTTCTTCTTGTTACTCAGCAGCTGTTTTTCGATTCTGATTGGTTCTGATCTTTTTCAGGTAAGGAGCTTCTCTTTCCCACTGTTTTTTATTCCTTAACAGAACGGAGAGCATTTTCTTGTACTGTTTTCTGTTTCTATTTTTGGCTTTCTAATTTTTTTTTAGTTTCACTTTTGAGCTTTCCTTTCCTTTTTTTTTTTTAGATATAAGCACCGATATTTCATTTTTTTTTTGTTATTCTTCCTTTTCTTTTGATTTATGAAGCACGTAACAGTTTGCTCTGTGATTTTATGTTTTCTGTTTCTTTTTGAATTTTGCTATTATTAATATTAATATTTAATCTTAAATCACGCATTTTGAATTTGTTGAGTTGATTTATGTTTTGTGATTGGACAAATGGTGTGGTGGGACTTGGGATATTAAATTTTGAAGTGAAAAATCACTTGCTCTATCATGCTTATTTTTTTTTTCTAATAAAAAAATCTTAAGTGTTTTGATATTAGAAAATACAAGCATGAATTGACACAAAAAGACGTTTTTACTGGGCTTGATTCGACATGATTAGCAAGATCTAGGACATGGATTCGAAACCAATTGTATTTATTATACGATTTTTGATTATCAAATGCAATGTCCAAATAAGAACTGAAGAAGATTAATATTGTTTGATTTGAAGTGGGAAACCTTTTTTTGTTTTGTTTTGCTGTAGCTATGTGAGTGCGAACGTTGATTGTTTGATCATTGTCAGTCATATGAATTGTTGGTAAAGAAAAGCTATGAGTGCCAAGTGTAGGCATATCTTTACACTTTTGCATAAATTCAAAGAAAATCTTTCAATTTATGGTCAAATAACTTCTTTTCTTTTTTGACAAATAGTGGGAAACACAGGTTTGGTAAGTTTCAATCATGTCTGGAAATGGGGTTTTGATTGCTATTGATGTAGAACTGTTGATATTGAATTTAACTTGAAATTTTTGTATGGGAAGAGTTGGTTTAACCTGTGCCTATTTTTTTTGGTTTATAGAATGAATAATTTTCTCAATGAATTGGTGGTTATGGCAGGATTTGGATGATCCATTTTGAGGTAAGAGAATGGGTTTTCACGGGCTGTTTGGATTCAGGGATCATTATGTCTGAAGATAATTTCCAAGGATATGTGATGTCCGTGCTGCTTTATCTTCGAAATGCTTCCTTGGAATTGGGTTAATATAGTTTTTGCAAAGTCTGTTTTCTGTAGTGTTTGAGTGAATATCGTGGAGATGGATGCAGTGCCCAGCATTTCTGAAATTGTTGAATCAAATGAAGAGTTAGATTTTGAATCGAAAATGGATGAGAAAGCCAGGAAGCATTCTGTTCTGAAGTTTGGTAGTCGGTATTCTCTTGAAGATGACATCAATCGTCTTTTTGAAGCAATTGAGATTAGAACTTCAGCTAAGCACCTGGATGAAGGTGTTAAAGATGCTTTACGGAAGAAAGCTATGAAGAGACCAATGAAGGTTGGTTCACCTCAAATGTCAGGAATTGGAATTTCAGAGCCTGTTAGTTTGAAGCAGGCTTTGAGAGGATTGTGCATCTCTCAGGCATCGGAGATGGCAGCAATGAAGCGATTATCAAGACCAACAAGTTCATCAAGGTCCTCAGAAGTCGGAACTATCAAAAGGTTGTACAGGGCAGTGGTAGTTGAGGCTGATGGATCTGTGCTCCCCCTAAATGAAGGTAATGGAAATTTGGTGGAAATTTCTCTTGTACCAGAAAAAATAACATCAAATTCTTCTGAGAAGATGTTTGAATCCTCACAAATGGTTAAGGCAGAGTTATCAGATCAAAATCCCCATTCTTCCCGGGATCAGATTGTTCCTCTACCTACAGGGTTTGATAGTCAAATATCAAAGGAAGAACTCAGAGAGCTTAAATCTACTGATTGTTCATCTACCAGTCATGTTGGTGAGAAGCTAAAGGAGGTGGATGAGATTGCTCCAGCCTCGATCAAAATTTCCGTCAAAACTCCAGTGCCAGAGGAGAAGAAAAACCAGTTGCATGCTGCTTCTTCACTTTCTGTGCCTGGTTCAAGCCCTGGACATAAGGTGAATAATTCTGTATGTAACAGTCCATGCTTTATGAAGCCAATCTTCAGGAGCAAGAACTTCATTAAGAAAAAAGTAAAGCAGGATTCAGCTTCTGCCTCTAGCACTTCCAATCCAAGTAGTAGAAAAGTCAATAGTGATCTGAATCCTAGTACAAGCAATTTGGACAACATGGTGCATGACTGTATTCTAGAGAGTGTAAAGAGAGAAGGTACAAAAGCTTCTCCAGCTTCTAGCAGTAGAAATAATAGCACTGAATACAATTCAATCATTGCTGACACAAGTTCAAGCAGGCTGGGTTCAAGTCTGAATGGTGCTAACAGAACAGGATCTATATTGGCAAAGGTAGATGAAAAATCAAGATCAAGAGAAAAGGGGGAATTCTCACAAAGTTCAAAAAGTAGCATCGGTGACTATAGTAGTAGCACAAGTATTAGTGATGATAGCAATCTAAGTGGTTCTAGTCATAGTGGCAGTCGGCCGCACATGTCAAAGGACTTGAGGTGGGAAGCCATTCGCCATACTCAGAAGCAGCATGGAAGCTTTTGTTTGAAACATTTTAAGCTGATCAAGAAGCTTGGTTGTGGGGATATTGGGTCTGTTTATCTTGCTGAGCTAACTGGTACAAATTGCCTATTTGCTTTGAAAGTAATGGATAATGACTACTTGGCAACTAGGAAGAAGATGTCTAGGGCCCTAACAGAAAGAAAGATTTTGCAGATGCTGGATCATCCTTTTCTCCCTACATTATATGCCCATTTTGTGTCAGATAAACTCTCCTGCCTGGTTATGGAGTATTGTCCTGGCGGAGATCTGCATGTGCTGCGGCAGAAACAATCTGGCAGGAGTTTCTCTGAACCAGCTGCAAGGTACTAATTTCTATTTAAGTTCTCATAAATTTTCCAGCCTTGCACTTTACAGTGTAATTTATTCCACCAATAACCTATTTTTCCTGTTATTCTCTTGGACACCCCCCCCTCTCTCTCACACACACGTGCACGTGGGTTGGGGGGGGCAAAAACTCTCTCACATGCACACTGATGCATGCATCTGCATGAACACACAGACAACACACATGAATGCTTGCATATACAACCCCAGGATAAGAAATCTGATTTTGGTATCCTAAGTGACGTAGTCCATTTATTTCTCACTAACATTAATGCATTTAAATTTGTGAATGTAGTAGTTGCCCATTGATCGATGACCAAATGATGGCTGATAAATTTTTTTTGACTAGCATTTCATCCCTATAAAAAAGGGAAAAAAAGGAGTTTTATGTTGAAAAAGATGGGCATTAATTACAATAGGTTATTTGATTGGAAACCTGAAATTATAGTCAAAGGCGGGGGCTCTCATAATCAATTGGGGTCTAATAGCTGCCATTCTATTGAATTTGGTGTGCCTTAATGGTATACAAGAAGCAAATTAATGGAGCAACAGTCTTATTGGTACATAGGAAGATGCAGCAAGGTTTAAAAATTAATTTCTTAAAGCGAACTTATGGGTTGAAGATTTTGGAAGCAAGTTATAGATGGTCGTGAAATTGTGCTGGTGATGTGATTGTTATGTCACATCACAACTTGGAGAGCCAGCTTATTGCTATGAGACACTTGATAGCTAAAGAAGGATCGATATTTAACTCCCCAAAAGCAGTTCTAATTTTAGGAGCACACACTTGTGAATTTCATTGATATAGAAGTAAATATATTAGAAGAGTTTTGCTTGTACTTGGTTATTCTTAACTTAATTTTACCCCTTGTCTCTTCAATTCATTTTGACGCAATCATGTTTGTAGGTTTTATGTTGCTGAAGTCCTCGTTGCACTGGAGTACTTGCACATGCTTGGAGTTGTTTATCGAGATTTAAAACCAGAAAATATTCTGGTCCGAGAGGATGGGCATATCATGCTTTCAGATTTTGACCTGTCACTCAGGTGTGCTGTTAATCCTGTTCTACTTAAATCATCTTCACCTGCTGAAGAGCCGACAAAAAAGATGTCGAGTCCATGCTCTGAAGCTAGCTGCATTGACCCATTCTGTCTCCACCCAGCCTGGCAAGTATCATGTTTCACTCCAAGACTTTTGTCAGTTGCTGCAAAATCTCAGAAGTTAAAATCTGACCTAGCTGCTCAGGTCAGCCCACTGCCACAGGTGGTAGTGGAGCCAACTAGTGCTCGTTCTAACTCCTTTGTCGGAACCCATGAATACCTGGCCCCTGAGATCATCAAAGGTGAGGGGCATGGCAGTGCTGTTGATTGGTGGACGTTTGGAATCTTCCTGTTTGAGCTGTTATATGGTAGAACGCCTTTCAAGGGGTCAGGAAATGAGGAAACATTGTCCAATGTTGTGTCACGAAGCCTCAAGTTCCCCAGTAACCCTATAGTTAGTTTTCATGCACGTGATTTGATTAGAGGGTTGTTGATAAAGGAACCTGGGGATCGGCTAGGATCTGCCAAAGGGGCTGCAGAGATTAAACAGCACCCCTTCTTCGACGGCCTTAACTGGGCTCTGATACGGTGTGCAATTCCTCCAGAGCTACCTAATCAATGTGATGTTGGAATTGCATCGAACACATTTTCTCAGAACAAGGACTGCGCTAAGTTCAAGGATACAGCAGAGCTAAGAGAGTTTGAGATGTTTTAGCCCGCACTTATCTGATGTGAGAAACGGAAGATGTTGAATTTTCTTTTCATTTTTTGAAAAATGGGGTTTCTCATCATCAGTGTAACTGGTATATACACATATTTATGGCATATAGTGTAAATGTGATCTGAAAATCTGAAAATTTGCGGCAACTTATTTAGTATGAGATATATGTATACCTAACTCTAGTTTAGAGTTGAAATTGAGAATGTGGAAGCGGAGAAGCATTGCTCTTATTTGTCTGAGCATTGAAGAGTGGATTCTGTATCATTTTTCCATGGTTTGATCGTATTCCCTACTACATTCTAGCTTTCTACAATTGTTTCAACCATCTGCTATCCTGTTAATGGTTTTTGTTTGTTAAATAACATGGGGATTTCGTCTAACATTTAAAAGGTTTTAGACAGGAAGTAAATAACAAGAAGTGAATTTGTTAACTCTTGTGCGAGGCTACATAGCCATGGCTCTACTTCCTGCATGCACACGACGGGCCAAAATTTCTTTAATGTTGTAATGCTTAACGGAAGGGAATCGTTACAATGTTGATCTGGAATCTTAGCAAGTTTACTTCACAAATTTATTGATATACAGTGAAACAGAGAAGAAAAGAGAAAACCCGACCCGCATACCCTATCCACCGGCAGCCCCATTTTTTTTAATTTTGAAGTCTACCCTCACAGAATAATTTTAGACCAATGAAATCCCAACACACCCACAGCAAATTACTGTCATCACCATATCCTTTGCCAACACCTCCACCCTCACAGGAGTGATGGTTAGGACATCAGTAACAACCTTGTATAACAACAGTTCTCCTAATACTAGGTTTCCAAACCCATCTCTAAATTTACAATTTTGCCACAATGCCACTAAACTCCTCTCTCTGAAAGCCCCATTTCCTCTCATTAATAAATATCCATTTCTCCAATATTCCCATCTTCATCACAAAAACCCCACAAGCAGTGCTATCCATTTCAGGTCCTTGGTGATCAAAGCATCATCATCAATGGCTTCTTCAACAGAGACCAAACCTTTCGCTGTTCTTTTTGTGTGTCTAGGCAACATTTGTAGGAGTCCAGCTGCTGAGGGCGTGTTTACTGATATTGTTAACAAGAGAGGACTTGATTCTAAGTTCAAGATTGACTCTGCTGGCACCATTAATTACCATGAGGTAAACATATCTTTCTAGAATTCTGTTGCTTTGATTGTAGAGAATAATGAAAAATAGCATTTTATGGAGTGTAAATGATTCTTGTGTTGTTTTTTTTGGTTAATAAAGGGTAATCCAGCAGACTCAAGAATGAGGGCAGCTTCTAAAAGGCGTGGGATTGAGATAACTTCCATATCAAGGCCCATTCGACCGTCTGATTTTAGAGATTTTGATATCATTCTTGCTATGGACAACCAAAATAGAGGTACAAATGATTTTTTTACTTCTTTCTGATTTGTTAGCTTCTTTAATTCTTTTGATAATATGTTGTTATATTTGAATTGGGTTTTGTGCAGAGGATATAATGGAAGCTTTTAATAAGTGGAAATTTAAAGAGACACTTCCTGATGATGCACACAAGAAGGTAGGCGAAAGATTTATAGGGTTTTGGTGTGAATTTTTGCATGCAGGTATTTTAATTTGTTAACTCTCGTATGTTTTTGTTGTTTTCGCAGGTTAAGCTAATGTGTTCTTTTTGTAAGAAACATGATGAAACAGAAGTCCCAGATCCTTACTATGGCGGACCACAGGGTTTTGAGAAGGTAATGTATGAGAATTTGAGTAAACCCTCAGAGCTTGTATCGGAAGTTTGTGAAATCTTGATTGAGTCTTCAATATCATGACTTAAGTTGCTTGATTGTTCTTCATTGAAATTCATTTAGAACAATTTGTTGTGATTGAATTGGTTTATTTTAAAGAAATGAAGTCAGATTTTCTTCAATGTAGATGTTACTGCTTAAAGAGGTAGCTAAGGTATATAGGCTCTCCTGGCTTACAATTTCGTATTTACTCGTTGCGTATATTATTCCAAATCAGAAGTCACCTCTTCTTCAGAATACTGCTGTGTTTGTTGATCCTTCAGTGCATGTTGCATTATAGATAATGCTTCTGTCTTCTGTTGCTAGTTACAGGAATGATTTTCTTAGTCCCATTCTTTAACTTCCTTCACCTTGTAACCCGTGGTGTTGCATTCATGTAGACGGTAAGGCTGAACTGCTTGTATCTAATCTATTCTCTCGACTCTTAACTTGCCTGCTTTAATTTCCTCATGATAGGTTCGTTGACCACTCACTATAGAAATTGAATATTTGTGTAGTCATAAAAATTCTCAAAGTTTCTTGATTGATTACTGTCAAGATAATGGTCTTCCTGTGGAAGATGATCGAGCAGACTCCTCAATTTCTGTTTCTAGAACACTCTTAATCTAGCATATTCAGTGCATTTGTGGTTGTTACTAATCTCACGATCTTTCCCTGTTAATCACAGGTCTTGGATCTACTTGAAGATGCTTGTGAATCATTGTTGGACAGCATTTTGGCTGAAAAAAATTAACTTTTGGTTAAATGCTGGTTGATCCAACCTTTGGCTTTGACATTTTATTAGTGATTTAAAGCAACTGCATGTAATTTATCAAGAGAGGGGGCAACTTTGAATGATCTGGGAGCTAGGGTTTGTGTCTGTGTAGGGAAAAAAGATGTTTTTATATCTGTTTGCTTTATATAGTAAGGTTTTATTTTGGTTAAACCGTTTCAATTCAATCGATTCACACTCTTAAAATCAAAACTGAACCAATTATTTTTTGGTTTTCCAATCAGTTTATTAATTTTTTTTTTCTAGATTTAGTTGTTTTGATTTTTTTTTTTCAGTTTAATTAATCGTTCAGTTTTTTTTTCTCTCACCCCTTCTTCTCATTGTCATCTGACCAAGTACACATTCAACATGTCTTTCGAACTCTCAAAGCACCAGCCAGTGCACATTTGCTGCTATGCTGGTTGAATGGGCGAAGACTTCGATCAAAGAAATTCTATTAACCACTTGTCTACTTGCGTTGTTGAGAAAATAAAAATGAAGGGTAAGGAAACAAAATGCAGGTTTCCCCCCCTGCATTTGACGAGTTGATCAACCACTCCAAAAAACGTTTGTATTGCTACTGTTTTAATCTCCCAATGAGGGAGAGTGATCGACACAACTCTAGCATTTCTACTTGTTCATGTCAAACTCATATGTTACAGGAGATACAATGGTAACAAAGCACCAGCATCTGCATTTCTCGGTGCAGAATACTATCAGTCTCATGCCTCCAATTCTGTATCTGTATTTGCAAAATTTGGACAAGTCTGTCTAGTAGCCCTCTTCTTAGCTTCACAATACTTGTCATACAATGAAGGGCTGCTTGAAGATTTTCCTAGCACGTTTCCTCCTTGGGTTGGCACTAATCAAAGCATTTACAAGCTCTGGATCCTCTTCATTTACGAAAATCTTTGCTGCACTAGGGTTGGCAAGGAAGAGTTTTGCCACGAGGTAACCTGAAATCGACCAGGTTTGAAATAAGTGTGCCTGTTTTCCAATAAATCTTGCTCGCTTAGTGTCATAGTATTCTGGCCACTTGTCTCTAGATATGCGCCTCTCAACAAGCTGGACTGCTCTTTCAGCGATCTCTGGTCTATTCATCTTTATGCATGCTACAGTAAGCTGGAAGAGGACCCATAAATAAGTTAGTTTGAAAGAAAAATATATTCTGCCAAGTGCAGGAAGAAAATGAGCAAAAATTGCAATTAGAAGCACCGCAAATTTTACTGCGGTAACATATAATATTCCTTATCTAACATATTCAGCACTGCATTCTCAAGAAGGAAAAGAAAAACCTATCCAGTGCTAAAATATTGGATGGTGCAAAACAATTGTACATTTAGGCAATCTAATGTTCAACATTAAAGGCATCTAAAATTAATTGAAGAGACAATTCATTTATAGGTCATAAAATACAAATTGGGCTCAAACTACCTACTTGCATTTCATAGTTTTGAATGCATAATCGCATAATCGGTAGGAAAAAGGAGGCTTAGCCGTTTCTAGATGGAGTGGAGATGGGCTAATACATATTCAAAATGTGATCAAGTACTCTTAACTAGCTTAACTAACTATCAGCTGCCTTAAGGCATTGGCATATTATGGTAACATTAACTAGCAACTCTTCTGCAGAGCCATGCAACAAAGTAATTGGCATTTGAAGTCCCTTTATCTGTTTGACTATATGCTATGAGTGGGCGTGTCATATACAAAGCCTAGAAAATCTATATGGCAGGCACAGTGAGAGACCGAATATCCGGGGAAGAAAGAAATGGAAATCAATCATGCTCAGAGCCAAAAGGAAATGCAGCCTCTGGAAAATTCTATACAAATGAGAACAGAAATATAAACAGGGCATGGCATTGTTGGGAACAACAATAAATGCTTCTGCATTAATTATCCATACCAGTCAATTTCAGGATTGCCAACAGGAAATTTGGTTATATCAATCTCAAAAAGAATATGTTCCTAAAATAGCGAGAGTGGCAGCATTGGAATATTTCAAGAAAAGGTATCACAATCAAAAGTAGTTGAATAATTCAACAGTGTTTAAAAATTGCCCAACATGTTGTTAACATGATTAGGAATTGGGTTTCACGATTCTCATAAAGAAAATGCTATGAAGATGGTACATCTTAGATATATCATGCTCTAAGAAAATAGTGGTTTAAACCTTGATTTAACTTTAGAACACCAAACTAACCTGCCAAAGCAAAGTTGGCCAAGATCCTCCATTGTGATAAGACCAGGCTCTGCAGCAAAATAACAAGTTCAGAATATGCAGCAAGAACTAAAAAACCCTCTTAAAGTCAAAAGAACAACAAGGATATCAAAAGATTGAAGTTAAAGCATCACGTGTTCTTGGGATCGCTGCCAGTGATGATCCTCCATTCCTGGCCTTCAAGAGCAGGATAGCATATTTTGATTGGCATTTCCGCCACTAATTCTGCCCATTTTGCTTCAATAAGATCCAGGATGGCATGGGACTGATCCAATGTTGCAAGACTACTTACAATAGACCATAAGTTTCCAAGAGTAAAGAAACGGAAATCCATGTGAGCTGGTTGCAGATTTCCAATCAAATAACCTCCTTTGTTGGGCATGAATTCAACCAGCCAGGGAGGAATCTGATCTGGATAGATATTAAACTTATTAACTGCATCATAAGAGTATTCCTCTGTGGTATAACGGTATATTTCATTCAGTTTTTTCAAATCTATCCAGTAATATTCCCTGATGTGGAATGAAAGGGCAACTAGACGATTGTTAAGAGCTCTAATGAGGTCAGCTGATCCATCCTCTGGAGCAAGCATCTCACGTGCACAAAGTAATGCTGAATAAAAGAGTGCCTGCAAAACAAATGGCAATTTTATGTGCAAATTTTGCCACAGTTTTTTAGTTTAAGAGGCATAAGCATTATTTATATTCCACAAAGTTTGAATTTGCAGCTGATACAGGCACATAAGACCTCTGAACCACAATATCACTCGTCCTTTCAGATCAAAACCATTTGTATGCATTAGGTTGGCTAAAAATATCAACTGAGTTTATCTATCACTTGTAGATAATGAAATAACATGAGTGACTATATATTCACATTCCGGATGCAAGACAACTTTCTAACTTTCAAGCTTATAGTTGCTTCTGCACCGGTGAAGACTCTCTAATAGATATTAGCAGCTGAAAAGAGAGTATCTAGAAACCTCATGTTTACATGAACCAAAAGTAAAATAATAGAAAAAGACAATACACATTGCCCAATCAGTTAGGACCAACACCCAAGTAATTTGATTGAACTCTGACTAAACATTCTGCAAAAAAGTCCCAATAGAGGACTAGAAAAGCAATGGAAATTAATTGGAGCTGGACAAATTCTTGACTGATCAAGATATCAAAATGTGTCTGGAGATTAAAATAAAAGCGAGAGCAACTACCCCTTTTTTCGTTTCTTTTTTGTGTTTTTTAAGCACAGGAACAGTTGGCATTTTAAAGCAAGTGTTATATAAACATGATTGTTCTCAAAAGCCATAGGACGCAAAATAAAGGAACTGGATAAGAAACAAAAAGTAAATAATTCCTCACTTTCACAAGTTAAACTTAGCATTTATATTTTGGGAGTATTAACCTCAATCTCCAAGGGATGTCCATGAATTCCCATGCGACGATCTATCATGCAAGAACCATCTGTCACCAATAAAGTTGGAAACATGTCAAAACCATCAGCAAGACACAGCCTTAAGATCATTTTCATCCCAGTTTGCACATCGACTCTCTCTTGCACTGAAAGATCCCCAGAGCATTTTCCATAAGCTCGTAACAGTATAATCCACCATAATCCTGACAAGAAAATCACAATGCATAATGTTCTAGAATCCAATAAAAAATAAAATAAAAGAAAAGAAAATAGTGATGGTTTCGAATAGGCAACTTCTTGAAATCATTTCCTTTACCAGAATCAACTGGAGCAACTCGGCCAATAGCTGCTTCACCAAAGTCAGCATCTAATACCTCTTCAGTAGCAGAATCCTCACTGTCAAGGGGAACAGTGCGCACCTTAAAACTGGCAGGCATAAGTCCCTGACCAGGGCTGTAACAATCCATGGTTTTCTCCCAACTCTATCACAGAAGAATTACTCAGCAAACTTATAGAACCTAAAATAAAACAAATGAAACTCATTCTTATTCTACTTCAAAGAAATTTTTAAGGTAACATAACCTACTCGGCATGAATTCAAAAAACATAAATTCACTAACATATACTCCTCAATAAAACAAAACTAACATAACAAGCTTCCAAGAAAAGGTACCTAAAAATCAGAACATAAGATGGATAACTTTTAAGATAGATCATCCCCACTAGAAATAATAATTAAACAGTACAAGAGAAATGGTCCCTAGATTTCCCGATTTAATGATTAAAGCTTCCCAGTTGAAATGTTAATGAAAATCATAGAAGAGGAGTTTTGAAAAAGAAAAAAAAAGTTGACCGACATAATATTGGTCCCACAGTAAGAAGACTTGCAGTCAGCCATTTCAGTGAAATTCACTGTATGGAGTTTGACAAATCTACCTTTTGGAATATTTCATGAGCAATGGGTTTGTCCACAAACTTTTGAGCAACTCATACTGGTTCAAAGAGTTTAGAAGAGGGACTGATAGGTAAGATTTTGGATGATGTTCATTGTTTTCATGATTTACTTGTTAAGAATGAAAGGAAATTCCAGAATTTTAAAAATCAATCTGTCTAAACAGTTAATCAGGGATAAAGTACTTTTCTTGCTTCTTTACAACATTCTTCACTTGATGCTTTTCAAAGGGTGAATAACCTGACTGATATTCAACTGTATTCAAAATGCTATTGTCTTAGAACTTTGTTCTCCAATTGGAAAATGCCTACTCTCTCATTTTCATCTACGTTACCTTTTCTTCTTTCTTAATTAAGTTCCATCTTCCACAAAAAGGAAAAAACTGGCAGACCAGTACTAATCCTAAACACAGAAACAACTGCAGCCTAAAGACCAAAAATTTAAGAAACAAGAAAATGATCTTTACCCTGGCAAAGACAACTAAAACATAGAGCAAATAATTTAAATAGTTAATAAGGAACTAGTGAAGTGATAAATAACATTACCTGTAGTTGAAGGGTGTACAGGATGAAATTCCTCACAATATCATACTCTCCCTTCAAAAGGAAAGCTATTCCAGACGGAATGAAGTCACGAATAAAAACCTGATCATAGTTCAGAATGCTAGTGCTGTTTGGATCATTTGCAGCAATTGTTCCAATTGGATTACCACAGTAACAAACAACCGAAGCACGGAGTAAATCCCATGCTTCTTCCTCAACCGATTGCGTCTCTTCATTACCCTTCAATGCAAAACTTCCCTTTTCAAAAATATTCGTGGCACCGTAAACGCCATTTACAGGAAGCGAAACTGGGCTCCATTCATTTGCAGTTGCCCCTCCAAAACTTTCAGCCTTTTGGCATTTGCACCTCATAGATTCCCACCTGTCAATACATTTCACCTTCCCACGAGACGTCACAGCACCTACACCCCGACTCCTGCATTTCCCTAACAACCTCATCCCATTGTTCAACTTTTTGTATACCAAACCTATATTCTTCCTACGTTTTACATCAGAGCAGATCGAAAGCACGGAATTCAAACCGCCGAAAGACAGATCAAAACGATGCGGGCAAGGTAAACCACCAGATAAGACTTGTAAAACCGTCTTTGAAGTAGCCATTTACCTTATAAGAACTATTTCTACTTAATTTCTTCGAACCCACCAGGTTAGAAGATAATCCCCCACTTAAAATATAAATAAACCTATAAACAAAAAACCAAATTCAACCCACTTCATCATAGATAAAATCATATGAATTAATAATAATAATAATAATTCCGGTTTGACCACACAACAAAAACTAACAAAAAATTCACAAAATTAAACTAAATAACAAACAAAAACGTGCTTTACATATAATTATCTCTTAATCTCCAGAAAATTTTAGCAACCAAAGAGAGATTAAAAGAAAAAATCCATTTTTTGCATGAAATTGGAGAGGAAAGCAACAAAGCATCTCAGTTTTTAAGTGCTGCCACTTGCTAAGAATAAAAACTCAAAAAGCACCACGGAAAAATCCTTGCTCACCTTAGCTTCTTCCTCCTCTTTTCCCCCTCTCTAGGGGAGTGGGGAATGGTTTCTTTTCAGTTTTCAGACAGTAATCCGAAGAGGAAGAGACATTTGCTTCAGTTTCATGAGAGTCAAAAACTTGGTCGGAACTGTAACGGCAGCGTTTCATGGCTTGGTTGCTTAATTGAGACACAACACAGGTGATTCAAGGATTGGCCCATCCAAACTAAAGGATTGGTGTTGGGCCCTATCCTCGCTTCTCATGTGATACCACACGGATAACTGGCAAGGACACGTGTGATTTTATTAGATCCGGAAGCCCCTATAACTGGCACCCATTTGTCGGTGGATCCATCTTGAGGCCCAGTAGACTAAATAATTTTTCTTATTTTAATTTATTTTTCAGCAAAAAGGAAACCTCAGCACTTTGTTGGCTTCTTTTGCATTATCGAGGAAACCCTAATCAAATCCAGAGCTGCGGTAAGCTAATTTGAATTCGTTGTCTTCTATTGAATTCCTCTCACAAACTTCGTTCCTTGCTTTTTGTTTGTTTTTGAAATTATTAATCAATTTATCTTTTGTTTTTAAATCTCAATTACTAACCCTAATTCAGTTCTTATAATAAAAAATCACCCAAATTTGTTAATCTAAAATTTAATTTTAGGTTTTTAACTGAGGCAGTGAATTACAGTGTAAAAATGCCGAAAGTGAGGAGAAGCCGGATCAAGTACCCGGAGGGATGGGAGTTAATCGAGCCTACGCTTCGCGAACTGGATGGGAAGATGAGAGAAGGTTGATTACGTGTTCAATTATTTTTTTATTAATTAATTAATTTGCTATGTTTTTTTTGAGGGGATCTTTTATTTATTTATTTATTTTTTTGCAGCTGAACTTGATCCACATGACGGCAAGAGAAAGTGTGAGGCTCTGTGGCCCATTTTCAAAATTACACATCAAAAGAGCCGATACATTTACGATCTTTATTACAGAAGGAATGAGATATCTAAGGAGCTTTATGAGTTCTGTTTGGACCAGGGTTATGGGGATCGTAACCTAATTGCGAAATGGAAGAAGGTTTTTTCTGTTTCTTTTGGGCCTTTATGTTTGAATTCTATTACTTCGCATTTGGGTGTGCAATTTATGAATATCTGATGCGTGAAGATTTGAAAACCTGTTGATGTTAAGTTTCTTTGTTTGAATTACAGCCAGGATATGAACGATTGTGCTGTCTCCGCTGCATCCAGCCCAGGGATCACAACTTTGGCACGACTTGTGTGTGCAGGGTTCCAAAGCATCTCAGGGAAGAGAAGGTTGTTGAGTGCGTGCATTGTGGTTGTGGAGGCTGTGCAAGTGGTGATTGATTGCTGCTTTGTCTGAGCCCTCTTTTTTTTGCTACAATCTTGCTGCTAATCGGAAGCCCAGGTATGGCATTTGTTATAGTAACTTAGGTAGTCAATGTAGGAAAGATACTTGGACGGCCAATTGAAGAAGGATGAGATTTGTTTGTATTTAGTTATGACCCTCATGAGCAGGCAATGTATGTCAAAGGCCACCTTTTTACTGACAAACTGAATTTGATAGAAATTGGTAATGTGTGCAACCAAAACTCATCTGTGTTTGGAATGCCGCATCGTTTTCATAGTGTTTTTCAGAACCTGACCGTGGGATTGTTGAACAACAAGCAAACCTGGTTAGTTTAGTGCCCTACTAACTGTATATCGTTTGAGGCTGAAAGGCTAGATTAGTTGATGAAATTAAAATAACCGACAAGCTTGCTTGTTTCCCTTCCAAACCAAAAATGTGAAATTGCTTTCAACTTCTGAAATTATTTTATGATGATAGGGAAAACCACATACTAATTTCTCCAGAAAGAATGCAAATATTTCTTTTGTATACATCCCTGCTGCCTCATTTTCAATGTTCACATATGCAAAGGTGCTGGTTTGATGGGAACGATCAGCAACCTTTTCATCCATAAAATTACGTGTATTGCCCATATTAATTAGAATCAAAAGCTGCCTCACGCCCACCTTCCCACATACTTTCATGGTTTGGTAAGCTGTTACCCATGTTAAGGCATGTCATGAAAATTGGGTTTCTGTATTTATCACCTCTTCATACTCAGCTTCCTCACACCGCTCTCTTCACACTCAGTGCCACCTCCCACTTCAATGGGAAAAACCTGCGTCGTACACTTGTTGTTTGGGCTGTAAGCTACGTCACACCAGTAACATTCCCCTTGGGCTCATTTTTCTGCTCTTTGAGTGATTTTCTGGCAGGGTTGGTGTTTTTGGGTTGATTTGTTCAGGTTCGGTATTTTGTGTGTATGCGGGTTGGGTGTCTTTGGGAGTAAAAAGGGAGATGGTTTGATGGCGGTTGTTGTGTTTATAGGCTAAGGTTGGTTTTGGGAGTTTGAACTCAACTTGTTCAATGGCCTCATCCAAATTCTTTGGTTTAGTTTGAATAGCAGCGTATTGTAGATCAGGTTTCTGGCCTCCTATAAAGAACTCTTAAGTCTGAATAATCGGTCAATGGTACTCTTGTCCTCGTATCACCAAACTGCTCCAAATATTCATAGAAATCCCCATCTTGAACTTGCTGCTTGAATGTAGCCGATATATATTTTTTAGCCCATCTTCCAAATCTAGCACGTAACATAATCTACCCGCTGAACAAAAGGAAGACCAAATTTATCAGCCATGTACGATTGGTGCCATATTAAACCTAGGGAATTCAAACTTAGGGTTGGCCATAGGGTTTATAATCACACCACTACACTCCCAAATGAGCCAAGATTCGTAGACCCAAATCTTGGAGGTTAACTATATAAGGTGGTGTGTGTGGAATATGGGAAGGAGCACATGTGGAACAAGTGGTTGGTTAGTGAAAATGGTGGCCATAGGGTTCGGTTGGGGTAGGCTCTGAGTTGCAACTCCTTTATACTGAGCTTTAGTTGAGAATCCAGGCCATAGGGCTTGGTTCGGTTGCATCATTGAAGCCAAGGCAGGGGTAACTCCAATGGGACTCTCAACAGGGGTACCCCGAACTGATATGGGATGGTTGGTATGTGTGGACACCTTAACAACAACAGCGTTGGTGTCTAGGTTAGTACTAGAACCTTCAATGGGAGGTCCTTTCCCCCCCATTTTAGTAAAAGTTTCTGCAGATCTTCTATGCCAGTCTTAGTTTGGCTTGTTCAAATCGGGATTCAATAGAATCAATCCAATTTTGATACTGGATTGTTGCAATTCAGAATAATGAAAGGTGTTCAAGTAACACAGCACAATAATTTGAACATACAGTTCATTGTCAATGACTATACATCCATTTCTTTGCCAAGAAAAAAACAAAAAGCAGGTCAGTTGTATCTTTAGTTCTGTACCGTACAGAAATAAATCAATAGGAAAACGCCTCACTCTTTACCTTTGCCCTATTTTATACAGATTCTTGGTCTGCACAACGCATCGTTTCTCGGTCTCAAAACCAAGTTTATCCAGGTAAGTTGCGATTCCCATAGAGCCATATAGAACATTTTCTATGGTGTTTGATGGCACTCCCTGAGTTTTCAAATTCGTGCAATTGTAGCCATGAATACCAATTTGCTGGAACTCAGTCCTCACAGTTTTGCTCTCAGCATAAAGCTTGTGAAGCCTTTTGTGGTGATTATGTGCTGGATACCTTTTTTTTTTGGGTGCTGAAACAAGGTTTAAATACGAGTGATTGAAATTGAATTATACAATAGAGTAAATTCCTCTCTCCCATTCCTCTCTATTTAAGGTGTAGATGCATTTTAATTCAAGTCTCTTCAAAGATCTCCATAAAAGCCTTACCAATTAATCAACAAACTATCACTAGAGAAAGACGTCTCTGAAACAATGATATGTGGAAAAACAATTCGAGATAGTTGGCCAACATCTACAAATTCCCCCAAAAAAGAACAAAGGGAAGGGAACTTAAACCTGCCAAGTGTTAATCAGGCACACCTGCATGCTGGCTTGAACTGGCCTCGTCCCTGCTCACACCACAGCGCCGGCCAAAATACAAAAGCTAGAGTTCTACTTTCTAGAAATTTTGGGACACTGCAATCTTCAGAACCTTTTGAGTTCTTGAAGATACAAAGATAATGTTGGCAGTTGGCTGTTAAATTTGTTGAACATAAAATCAATGTGGGCCTAAGCAGCACCACAATTGAGAAAACAGAATAAAAAAGGGGGCTAGCAAAATTTGCTTCGATTGAATCAACAACCGTGAACATTTTCAGCTGGAAAGTCATGGCCATCAAAAGTGGATACTTTCTCATGTATTGAATTATCCCTGGTCCCTCCATTTAAATTAAAGGTAAGGAAAGAAAAAGGGAAAACCTCAATTACGGATTTCCATCCATATTTGATCATGGATTTCATGCTTATCTTTTATATATACAACATTGTTTTGTAGGGATCTTAACATTTCATGTTAAAGAATTCTAATAGAAGGCCCCAATTGAGTAATCAAAATTGTTTAGGAACAAAATTGACAAAAAAATAAAATTATATGAGGATAAAATGATATTAACTTAAAAGCTGGGGATATTCCAAGGCTTGCCTTAGAAAACTTACATCCTTAATCACAGCCAAAATGATTTGAATTTCTTTCATGTCTTGAAATTGCAAAACAAATGTCGAAGTCCCTTAAGGAGTGTTGATCAAAATCTGTAGCAATACAAGACATCGAAAACCAAAAAGATTAGAAGTGTTAAAGTGAAGATTCTTAGTTACAATTTAAAAAATGGGAGGGTAATGATATGTAATAAAGGCAAGCTAGCTCTGCAATCTCTCCTAATCTGTCTTGTCCCTTAAGGCTCTCGAGAAAATGAATAGTGTAGGTGAGCCCTTACTGTCCACTCCACAGACAAAACTTCCACCTAAAGCACCCTTCTTCTTGGAAAAAAGAATATTTACCTCTGCTTAAAGACCCTTCAACCAAATCTAACTCAATTACATCATATCTACATAATTAGTATTATGCATAAGAATTTGAAAAAGAATCGATTGCCTATGATATATAGTACTCTATTTCTTCAAATATACACTTGATAATGATGTATTATGCTACTAATTAATCTACTATCATTTGGCATTACCCTTTAAGACATGGTAAGTATTGTATTGATTACACTAAAAATACCTCTACTTGAGTATATCTGTCTTGTCAGTGTATACAAGGATACTAAATCAACGAGACTTGGTATTTAGCTAAAATAAATTTGTCGAGATACCAGCTTAAGAAAATATCCATCTACCAGAGGAGGCCCATGTAGTCATCTATCAAATACACACGCTCAAAAATGAGATTTCGATACCATAATTTGTGGTCATGTTCATTTTGAGTAAAGGTGAAAAAGAAGGTTATGGGGATTTTTCAAAGTTAAGTCTTCATTCAACAAAGATGAAATCCTCTTTTTACCTTAATGATTAAAGGAGATTAGGCAGATTGGTCATTCAGCTCAATTTAGTATTTGTTTTTGTTGTGAAGTAAGCAAGAGGTTTCACAGCTTTAAAGCCAGCTTTTGTTTCTAACCACCTACAATAAGAGAAAGAAAGCAATCATACCAAAGAGAAAGAAGAGCAAAGAAACAAGAGAGACACAAGGTAAGGAAGCAGCAGCAGCAGCAGCAGCATTACAAGAAAGAAGAGAAACAAAGAAGGTAAAAAATGACGACACAAAAACCAATATTGGAGCAACAACAATCACAAATGCAGATCAGAATGATGAAGAACTCAGGTATTATCAGTAATATCAGTGAAAGCCCACTATCAAGGGATGATAAGGATGATGAGATGTCAAGATCAGCAGTGGCTATGTTTAGGGCGAAAGAAGAAGAGATTGAGAAGAAGAAGATGGAAGTCAGAGACAAGGTTCATGCTCACTTAGGACGTGCGGAAGAAGCAACTAAACGATTAGCAGAAATTCGTGAAGTAAGTTTATCATAATAATTACATATTATTTACTTGTTATTATTATTTCTTACACATATTTTACTTGCCATCAATTTCCCCTTCGTTAATTTAATGCATTGCTGCGGGGAGATCACAGCAAGGAAAATTTAATTTAATTTCTTTTTTCTTATTTATGTGTGCTGTTTTTCTTTTTTTGGAGATTATTGTGATTTTTAAAGGGAAAAAATATATATTTTGTAGGAGCTTGAAGCCCTGACAGATCCAATGAGAAAGGAAGTTTCGATGGTACGTAAGAGGATTGACACAGTCAACAGGGAGCTGAAGCCTCTAGGACTGAGTTGCCAGAAGAAGGTGAGATTAAGATTTTGGCTTGTTTCTTTTGCAACGATAAAGACACTATACAAATCAGACAGTCCAATGCTTTTACTAAATTATCAAATAAAAACTCAATTATCTAGAATTTGTAGAATAGTTTAATGGATTTTCAACTGCATGATCACTACGGCAGGACTGTAGTTTGATCCTGTTGCCACCTTAAGAACAAGAAAATATTCATGGAATATTTTAATGCTTCTTAGTTAACTTTGATCACAAATTTATACACTAGTTAATTATGCATGAAGCAAAGGATATGAGTGGCCTCTCAGAATATTTATATGATTCCAGGAAAGAGAATACAAAGAAGCCCTGGAAGCCTTTAATGAAAAGAACAAAGAAAAAGCTCAGCTGGTTTCCAAATTAGTGGAGGTAATTAATTATTATATTAGTTCTTATAAACTTGATTAATTGATGCTTGATTAGTACTTGATCTCGATTTTAATTACTAACATATTTCTTTCTCTTCTTTTCTTTTTATCAACTGGTTGGTTAGCTGGCGAGTGAAAGTGAGAAACTGAGGATGAAGAAACTGGAGGAACTGAGCAAAAATATTGAAACTTTAAGCTGAGGTTTTGCAAATAGCAATAGCCAGCCATTGTTGTGCTAATTTGTTGAAACTAGAATCACGTCCTTGGAATTTGGTGTACATCTCGTTATTTCTATGATTTTTATTTTCGAATTTCAGTGGTTTTTTCATGAACATTTTCTCTCATAGTTATAGACGTTATGAATTAAGGCTCGAGTTGGAGATTGGTCGGGTCAACCAATATATGATCTAAACTCTAAATTAATTAATAAATCATCAAAATATAAGTGCCCACCATAGAGGTGGTCGGCGCTGCTCACATGTAAAATTTAAAAGTTCTCATTCTTGTAGTCAAATTCAAATTCAACAAATGTTTCTTCAATCTTGAAACTGGTATTGAATCAAGATTTCCTAATTGTATCAGTAACAAGCCACCAAATTTCGTTGTTTGCAGTCATGATGTGCATTTTCAAATCTTGCACGCTCTGTTCGTAGATTATGTCACCAGCAATAATTGTTTTTGAAGGAAGAAATTTTTTTAAAGAAGAAATGCCTTGGTCGAAGGATCAACTTTCTGACAAAAGTACGCTTGAAGCACTCTATCTTGTCTCCTATGTATGGTTCCTTGAATAAAAGATGATAGAGATCAGCTATTTCGTGAGCGCGGTGATGGACATCACCTCTTTTTGAAGGTGCTCACTAACTCTTTGATCATGATTATTTGAGATTGGACTGTCAATATTCTTCAAACAACTATAAAATCAAATTCAAGATGGATTTTGGGTAAGGCTCAGAATATGAGTAGATTGTATTTTTTTTTGTTTGTAATGATTAAGATAATATTATTTTGATTATTTTTAAAAAAAATTAACGAATTAAAGGCCTAGATCAAGTCGATGAATTTGCCATATTTTTTAATACTTTTTAATTTTTTCTTCCAATCCAAACTATTTTATATCCCAGGTCGACCGTTGAACCAATTCAAATTTCACAATTATGGTTCCAACATGTGTTTTCTAGGTTGTGGAAATTAAATTGGGTTTTTCTTTCTTTATTTTTCTTCAAAACAGTCTTATTAATTTTCACTTAGAATTTTTCTCTTATATTGATATTTTGTTTTTGTCAGTGCCACATCATCTAGACATTTTCAATTTCACCTCGCTTTTAAGTGTTATTTCCATAAACAGTATATATATAGCCCCCAATGTTTTTTGCCCCATTAGTCCGTTTATATTTGCATCCTTATATTCTTTACATTTCGACCCTGCCTCTGTTTGTAACTTTTATTTTAGTCCTTTAGGTCATCTTCTTAATTAAATTGCTGTTTTACTTGTACTTTCCTCCTCGCATGATTCACAAAGTCCTGACACCTTCGCTACATGGTGTCTTGGCATGCATCAGCACATTGTAAAACTTTGGAATGCAGTACTATATATATATTACTTGAAGAAGATTGGATGTTGCTAATTATCTGCATCGATCCCTAATTACTGGGCTTTTCCGGATTTAGGTAGAATTAGAAATTTTCCTGGAGAAATGAAATTAATGTCACATCATCTTAGGTTTAGCCAGTTAGCTCATAACTGAACTGGATGGGAGTTGGATCCGTCAAGCCAATCCCAAAGTTTGAATTGGTGCTTCACCATATTGATTTGTAGAAATTAAACTAATCCTACTTGCATGCCCTTGTGTTATGTGACAAGGAAGAATTAGGGTTGAATCGATAGTTATAGGTTATATTGAGACGAGGTCCGAATTTATCCCCTGGGCTTATAGGCCAAGTTGGTATTTGAAATATTTAATTAATCTTTTAATTCTGATAATTTAATATGTCATTTCTTGACAAGATAGCTGATGAATCATGATTTATACATGCAAAATGTCATCTTTTTTATAATTAGAGACTTTTCTAATAATTAAATGATCAATATCATTTGAGAGAAAAAAACAGTTATAATATATAGAAAACCCTAAAAATAGATATGACATTTGTAATAGAGAAAAATTTAACCTCCTCTTGAAGGATCTTCCCCCCTTTTTTATAACTCTTAAGCACTCTTTATCAAAAAGAAAGATTTTGAAGTGTCACTAAAGTATTTATGACTCGTTAGGATGAAATATCCTTCACTTATGGGGATAAAATATCCTTTATTTATCAAGATAAAATTAAAAAGAGCCTAAGATTTTTTAAAGTTAAAAAAAGTATGGACTTTGCACTTGACTGAGCTCAGATATAATGGGTAGGATAGCTCACCAAACTCACTTATGAGTTATTACCCTTTTTTTTGGCCATTCATGGGTGGATTCAAACCAAAAAACAATAAATGCTGATTGTTGTTTTTCGTGTGTAGATATCGATTTCCTGTACTGGATCGGTATGTGAAACAAAGAGAAGATAGAATGATGAAAGCTGGATTACTTGGTGAAATCGATCTTTGAGATCTACAATTATAATTATGTGGATTAATATACTCGAGGTTTGCGGCAAGCCATCGGTGCCCGGGAGTTTTATAATTTCCTGAGAGTTTACATGTCTGATGTAAAAGGACATGACTCTACTAGATCTCTCTTTGTGCCGTCAAAAAACAAGGATGTGAAGCTGTTGATAGATAATGTGAGGGAAATCCTCAATTCCTCTAATGATAAGCAACTTAAAAATCTGTTGCCGGAAGCTATTCACAAGTAAAAACAAACACCAGACGACTTGTTCTAGTAAATTTATGACAAGTAAAATTCCTCTTATGATAATAATACATTTTTTTTTTATTTTTTCAAAATATAAAATGAGGGACCAAATTTGGGTTATGACAATATATGAAGAACATAAATTAATACTAGAAAATATTTTAAGAACAATAACAAGTCAAATAAAAATAAATTTCAAAATCATGTTAAACTTATATCAATATAAATAAATCACAATTTAATAAATATATTCTAATCATAGAGATGGTGCATGGTGGAAATGAATTAAGATAATGTTGACCATCATAAGATAGACCGATATATTGGTATAGATGGAGGATACATTGGTGTTGTCATATGTGGAGCCATATGTGACAACATCGATGAAGATATAGGTGTCGACATACCTTGGTTTATATTTGATAAATCTTCTTGCACCGGCAATAAATTCAAAACAAATTAATATGACCATCCCTACAACGACAATGTATTCATGATCAATTGTCCATATTAATCTAATTAACATAATTAAAACCAACAAAAATTTTAGAATATCATTTAATATTTTTTGTAATCTATATTTAAAACTTTATATAATAAATAATCAAAATAACTTTGTTAATTACTAGCTCATAAGTTATAAAAGGCAATCTAAATTAAAATTATGAATGGAAAAAAATGAAATAAAATCTCAAGATATAAAAAAACCATTGGCAAGATGATCTGAAAAGTCAATTTAAACAAAATCTACCATTTATTTTCTTGCCCATTCTCTACCATCAAGCAATCATGAATCAGTATATTCAATGACTATACAATTTTTATATGAATCGAGTTATATCCCAAAATCTATACGGAGTTTTAAGTTGCGTTGACAAACCAAGAGGACCTAATGTGAACAACCCAAAAACTTGGCAACTCTAAATGCAAGTAAGTAATGTGATATAGATGGTTTATCGATATGAAATTAGAAAAAAAAAAAAGATGAGCAAGAGTAGTAGTGTTAAGAAATTAATAATGTAAATTAATAGCATCAATTTAACTAAAAGGAAGAGATATAGTAATAAATAAAAAAGGGAAGTAAATATAAGATTGCAACCTCAAATCTAACACTTTTCTTGATATGCTCTAACAGGTATAAACTGCAAATCATTCACAGCAAGATAAAATTTGAACTGTAAAATTTTGTGAAATATACCATTAATGTTTTTTTAACAAGTATATGATTGAAATAAATTGAAATGCGTAGTATATTGTTAACCAAATTAGCATTCCTTTTATTCTGCCTATACTAGACCTATCAATGATCACTACCACTTTACCTTCAAGCCTATAAATTAGGATGAAGACAAGATATGACTAGTCATGTTTTAATTCATATATTAATTAAGAACTAAAATAAAAAATCTAGAGGAGGTAAACATTACATTTATTTTATAGCAATTCGGTTCAACTAATTCCTAGCTAGCTAGCTAGATCAAAGTGTTACAAGATAATAAAACTAATATTACTTTCTTGAAAATATAGTAAAACACTTCTAATGTTAATCTGATCACTTAAATAGTGTTGGTTACTGTCCTGAGACAGAATGGGCGGAGATAGTGGAGACAAAAATATGTTTGGTTGAAGAGATAGAAACAAAGATATAAAAATAAATCTATTTCTGGGATAGTTTTGGAGTGATATTTCTAAAATATCCTTGTAAAAAGCTCTTAATTCTAAAATTATTCAACTAAGACATGAAAAATTAAAAACAATTATTATCATGATTTTAAAACCCAATTTAAAGGTCAATCTAGGGCAACGGTCGGGTCACTGGTCGTGGCCTATGTTATAAGTATATAAGGAAAAGTTGCATAAAAATTATTTTCCTCTCTTCTAATTCTTGTGATTGTCGTAACCCTCCTCTCGTCAAACCAAGAATTTTAATTTTTGATCTAGAGTTTTTGAGTTTAAGAAAGGTGAATGTAACAAGTAAATGAGTTCCCTTTCATGCTATTTTTTATTATGGTTTGTTTATGGAAGGATTAAAGAAGATATTATGATTTATAAGGATTTGAAGTTTATAGTGTTAAGATTGATTCATGATTATTATGGGTTTAAGGTTAAGTGATTGATTTTGGCTGTGTTGTTAGAAATAAGAATTAGTGAATTGATTTATTTAATTGATTTTTTATGGGTTAAGAAATTTGTTTCAACTTTGCTGGAAAATCTAGACAGAATGGTCTTGAGGTTGAAGATGATAAAATTTTATTTTAGTCATTGATTTATGAAAATTATAGTTTAATCCCTAAACTTTAAAAATTTATAATTTGACCCCTAAATATATTTTGAGATTCTGGGAATTATTATTATGAGGTTAAGGATGATGAATCTCAGTTTGATAATTGATTTGGGATATTTTGAGCTTGGTCCCTCAATTTTAGGAATTTACATTTTAGTCCCTAGACTTTTTTTAAAAATTAAATTTAGGTCCTTGGTTCGTTTCTGAACATAATTAAGGATGGTTTATGGGTGAAATTTCAATATGGTTATGTATTTACAATTTGATCCTTCAATTTTGGTAAAATTATGTTTTAGTCCCTATTTTTGAAAAATTATCGCTTTAGTCCCTAAACTTAAGAAGCTAGACCTGTTTTTATTTTATGCATTGAAATATTTTATTTGTGTTTTTTTATAGTATATTCCGTATATTTGTTGTAGGTTCTCCTAATGATCCTCAATAGAATTTTCGGGTCTTTCATCTTATATTCCTTTTAGTTCTAAATTTTCCAGGTGAGTGAGATAATCTTTAATATGTATGTAATATAAATAAATATGTATGTCGATTATATGATGAGTACAACTAGTTAATTTATTGAGTATTTATATATGTTGTTTTATTTTTCGAGTACTTATCTATTCTTGAATTTGCACTTGTATTCTGTTGAACTAAATCCTATTCGATATGATATACATTACTTTGATAATTATGTGAATATCTATTATGCCTTGATATAGGACTTGTTAGTAACTTCATGCTAATGAAAAATAGTTAGTTTATATGCATACAATATTCTATATACCTAGCTGGTGAGAGAGACATCAACCTGTGACAACTGATTCTCCCACAGTGGTCATTTTTGGGTGTCATCTGGTCACCGTTGACTTGTGTTTATCCTTAATATTCAGATTTGAAAACATAAAAAAACAACAAAAAAAACAAGTCTTTCAAAAGTAGCCTATAACATATTAACATTTCATTTGTGCAAACCAGACTACACTAACTATATTTTTGAAAGTAAAAGGCCACTTTACATGTATAGTTGCTGGAATGTAAAGATATGAGACAAGAAAAACCCATATTTTTATTTTAAATAAGTTTATTGCAGAGAAATAAAATCTAAACTCCAATAGTTTTCTCATGTGTAAGATCACTAACAACACAAGTAAGACTTAATCTTCAAGAAGAAATATGCATATATATAGGTTCCTAATTATACCTGTTATCTTTGATGCACTGAATTTTTTCCTTGAAAGTTGGAGTCCTTTAATATACTTGTTAATATGTTATCTGGTCCTTTAAGATAATAAGATTGTCGCGCCTTGGAAGCATAGATTTATCAAAGATGAAAGTAAGAATGTGACAGATGGGGTTTTTGTAGAAGGAAGAAAGTACATGGGGTTTTTAGAGAAGGAAGAAGGGAACATATGTGTGGGTTAGGGTTTTTTTTCTAGAGAATGAAAGGTTTCTCTCATGAGATTGGTATGTCTGCATGAGTTGGTGAGTTGGTTTTTGGTTTTCCAAGGTATGCGTGCACTGATTAATTATTAATTCACAATTATTTTTCACTTTCTTTTCATAAAAGTGTAATTCTAATCTTTTCTTTTTAGCAGCAACATATTTTTTCATTGTAAAATTTTTGCTACCATATTAGAAATGAAAAATCCATTGTTGATTCTTAATTTATTAATTTTTTTAAAAAATATTCATTCCTTTTTAACAAAGAATTTTTCATTGCTAATTTATAAATCCATTGCTAATATTAAAAATTTAATATATACATAATCCGTTGCCAATCCATTGCTAAATCAGCATCTGAAAGCAAATTAACAAAGAATTGTGAAGCTCTTTCAATTTCGGTCGGGACAACCTTGGACTATGCATATTTCTTGTTTTATGTTTCAGTGAGTTCATACCTCATAGTCTCGAGACACGGCTAAAATGTCAAAGCTTAATTTTTGATAGTTCAAATTGACGCACATGCATGGATAATATTATAGTCGTCTTTGGTCAGCGTGAAAGGGTAGTGTCATTGATTACAAGCTATATTTTGTCCACCGGGGATCGTTACAGGATCAATTCCCACCATGGAAGATATATAAAGGTGATGGACGAAAACGTAACAGGGTTAGTCATTAATTAATTAATGAGCAAATTCTTGATAAGATTGTTCAACTACTCATGTCTGTATTACTCTAAATATATTCAAATTTTCACATTTAGTGTACCATATTGGTTTAATTAGAAAGTTCAAAAGGGTTAGGAAAAAGTAGTGGTCGCCTTACCAAGATCGATCAAGTCACAGAGAAAAACAGGACGATTGATTGCCATAGTGGGCTCAGAAGTTTTATTTTTGGAAAACTTTTGGTGACACGTTTTAATTTCATCTACTGGAAGTAAATATATATTAAACTAAGAAGTAAATGCCATGTTTTATTTTTTTATATGATTTTAGGTGCAATTCATATTGTTACATGTCTGATATATCACAAAGTTAATATTATCCATGAAGGAATAAAAAGTAATTAAATGCCATGTTTTATATATATATATATATGATTTTAGGTGCAATTCATATTGTTGGATGTCTGATATATCACAGCAACTACACATACTTATATTAATTGAATTACAGTAAAAGATAGTTAAGCTACTTTAGAGTATGCCCAAATCTTTTTTAAGTTTATTTTCCATGAAAGAACTCAAGTTTTTTTTTAAAAAAATCTTTATAAAATAGTTTTTTCGATAGATTTTTTTTATAAAAATTCAATGAATCTCCATATACACATCAGTGTACGTATCAGGTGGTGCCACCATCAGATGATCTAAACCAGGAAGCGGTCCGCATCAACATTAATCAAGGTGGCCTGGTCTTTTGAGAGACAACAGTACTACTGGTCCCATTAACCTGCCTCTTATTAATAATTCAAACTCTACTAGATGTAGACCTCATGATTTTAATTGATTTACAAATGTGGAAAACTGATCCTCAGTGTGTTGCTCGTGTAAAAACCGTGTTTGTTTTCCTAGTCTACTGCGCGGATTGAACATTTCTCAGAGGAATTTGAAATGGTCAAATGAATTAATCCCATGGACAATGGCAATGACACTCTCCTAGCTATTTCACTTACTAATATATATAAGCATTGCAGGCTCACTCTATCAAGCTTGACTTGCATTGCTTTGAACAATTAGATTCTCCTTTTGTTTAATGTCTAAATGGAATTTGAGAATCACTCACCATCAATATCTTCATTGCGTCAAAATTTATCATGCAAGCCATGCAACAACCCTATTAATTATATTTATAATCTAAAGCAAGCACAAGAAAGGCCGGTTACAGTCTTGAAGAAGAAGAAAGCAGGAAGGAAGAAGTTCAAGGAGACTCGGCACCCGGTATATAGGGGGGTACGGAAGAGAAATGGGAATAAATGGGTATGTGAAGTGCGAGAACCGAACAAGAAATCAAGAATTTGGTTAGGGACCTTCACTAGCCCAGAAATGGCAGCTAGGGCACATGACGTTGCTGCCTTAGCACTGAAGGGAGAAACTGCTACTTTAAATTTTCCTGATTCAGCTTTGATACTTCCTCGAGCGAAGTCGTCTTCTGCTGGAGATATACGAAGAGCTGCGCGTGATGCTGTTGAGGCCTTTATACCTAGTGCTTCTTTGTGTTCTCCCCCCTCACCATCTCATCATAAGAACTTTTCATGCGTGACAAGCTCAAGTAAAGTTTTGAGTCCAGCTTTAAGCGATCTCAATCCACATGAGAAGGGCATAGAAAATGTTTTCAAACCTTCATTAATTGGCATGCAAGGTGTTGAGGTATATGGAAAGAAGGCTCTTAATGATGACCCTTTTTCAATGGTCATGATGTCATGCCCTAACAATTGCTCGGAGAAGGTGTCCCATCAACCCAATGCACTGTTCTTTGATGAGGAGGCATTGTTTAACATGCCAGGATTACTTGATAGCATGGCAGAGGGTTTGATCCTAACCCCACCAGTTATGCAAAGAGGATTTAATTGGGATGACATGGCGTGTTCTACGGACTTGACATTATGGGAGGAGGACTAGCTAGATTCTTGGTGATCATAATTTAAGATGTTTTGCTTCTTAATTAATTTGTTTTTGATTTATCATGCATGCGGCTATAGACTAGTACATAATAAAGTTAGGACAATTCTTGATCCTTCAGTATATCCAGCTTTCTTAGGATTCATGTTTGAGATCTTCAAGGTATAAAATCTCAAGAACCTCAAGTTTTAGCTATAGATCTCAAACCCCCTAACAATATTAATGTCTTCTTAATTTTCATGTTCATAGGCTATATAGCTGATGGTTTGCATTAATCCTCTTCTGTATTTAAACATGATCTGCTTAATTATTAAACCACAAACTAGATTTAACTTTCCCTTTTTTACTTCGATTTATGTTATGTTGAGAGAATCTGATCCGTATATTTGAATTTTAGTATAAAGATCAACTATATGTGATCGATATGCCTACACCCTCTGCCCTATCGGAAATACTTACGAAGTTAGGGTTTGTTTAGCATATAATAACAAATTAACAAAGCCATTTTTTCAGGCCAGGTTAAGCAAGAATTTAATTTATATTACAAAAATATCTTTTCATGCTTATTAAGTGTGTGTGTGTGTGTGTGTGTACACTAGATGTTTTCACAGTTTTCTTTATAATTATCCTACTATATATTTATATTTATCTCATGTCTTCACAGTACACTTTTATGGAATCAGTATCTTATTTGATTTTTGGTCACTGGTAACTATCTTTTGAATAAAAATAAAATACCCAGAGATCATCTTTCGGCCGGATAAAACCACCTCGGTCTCTGGAATAATTAACCTGAAGACATGCCAACGTATGGTCCTCCCTAGACAAGCTCGTCGACGATCAGGCCACATGAGTAGATGCCAATTTTCAAAGGAAATTATAACCCCCTCATTCCTTGCGCAGCATCTTTTGTAGAAGCCTAGAGTATCCATCAGGCTACAACACCAAACAACCGAACACTTAACTGTCTTCTTCTGGACTCCCGAAGTACAAATTATACACAAATCTACTCTTAGGAGCCGCAAGAGAGGAAAACTGTATCTTCACCTAAGAAAAACCCTAGAAAGCTTTCTTTCTAGAGGCTCAGACAGAGGACAAATTGTGTGTCCCCACGCCATTTACAGCTTTCAAACGTAAGTGCCCAAAGCTAGGCATGTGAGAAGAGAATATTGTAATAGAAAGGAAGGAAGAAAATTTTGTTTCGTGTTTCCGAAATTTTTTTTGTAATTATGTACGTGATAAATGTGCACCAAGTTTCGTGTGCTCGATCGATAGTGGGACTTAGAAATTAATGGATCCCATGACATGATATATTTGTCATGCTAGTATGAGCTAGGAGTTAATTTAGCTAGATTAGGTTTTTCCTAACATGATTTATATATATATAGCTAGAGGAAGAAGTGATTGTTATCATTATATATATATATATATATATATATATATATATACACACACACGATTTATGTAATTAATTTCCTCAATTTTTAAATCTTCTTACTTCACCACTGATAGAATTTGAACCTAAGATTTACAAAATTAAAAATTTTAAACTTTAACCACTAAAGTTTCTTTCTATGCTAAAGAACATTTATACTTGCCCAATTTACAAAAAGCCAAATACATTTATATCATGCCTCCGTTTAGATATATACGCAAGCATCATGATTTATTTTTTTTTACAATGATAATGACATGCATTATAGAGAACCTATTCCAATATTCATATATTATAAGTTATTTTTAAAGTTTAGTATGGTTAGTGAGTACTAGATTATTGACTTGCGATATGCTACGGGTCTGGTTAAAATTTTATTGAACGTAAAAAGAAATATTTAGATGTTATTAATTTATTTTTTTATGTGAATGATGTGATTTAAAAAACCCAATATTGAATGATGTGATTAAAAAAATCAATTTAAAAAAGAACATAAAAACAACCTGAGTCAATTCCTCAAACCCATAATCATGATCATAAAACCATGATAACTTTATAGAAAAAAAAAATAACCTGATTTAGCACAGGTTAACCTGCTAAATCGATAACTCTGATCATGAGATTAATATAACCCTATAGAGAATAAATCAACATAATTTATGAACCTTAATTACCAATCGATCATGTCAGAACCAATATTGAACAATGAGATTTGTAAAAAATTTAAGTAATAAATAACACAAAAAATAAGCCAAGTCGCGACCTGAGTTAACTTTTTTAACACTATTTTCAGGTCATGAGACTAGGATAATCTAATAAAAAATAAAATAATGAAGCCTAATTCCCAATCAAACACGATATTAAATGATGATATTCAGAAAAATTTAATAAAAAAAATTGAGTCAACTGGGTTAACCCGTCAAACTCGCGACTTAAGTTAGAAGAAAGGGGTAACTCAATAAAAAAACAAATTCAATGTTGAATAACCTGTGATCCGGGCCACGAGACCAAGATAATCTCTTAGAAAAAAAAAAAAACAACTTGATTTAACCTGGGTAAAATTATCAAAACCTACGACCTTGATTACGAGACCAATATATTCTCATAGAAAGTAAGTCAAAATAGATTATGAAACTCAATTCTCAACAGACTCAATATTGAATAATAAAATTAAAAAAAAATTAAATAAATAAAAAGGACACAAATAATGATCCGAGTCAACTCGAGGTAACCAAGTAAGCATCATTCTTAGGTCATGTGGTTGGAATAACCTAATAGAAAGCAAACAAAATAAATCATAAAGTTTAATTCTCAATCAACCCAATATTAAATGATAAAATAAAAAAAAAGTTAATTAAAAAAAACCTGAGTCAACTGGGATAATCCACCAAACCTATAATTCATGTCATGAGAGTGAGAGAATCCAATAAAATAAATAAATTTAATATTAAAAGATAAAAAAAAATTGATTAAGGAAAAAATTATTCTAATGAGTAGTGTTTTGTGAGGAGAAATATAATATAATATCTCTTTTAGTGTTTTTTTTTTTTATTAAAGTAAATTCTCTTAATTATCAATTAAAATTGTATAAAGAAAAAACCTAAGATTTCTTATCAGTTTAGTTATGTATGGTCCGATTAATAGCCAATTAAATAAATTTGTTTCGATAAATTAAATAATAACTGTACATTAGAAACAAAAAAGTGAATTCTCGGTCGATAATAATTAAAATGCATCACAAAAAATATCAGTCATTTTCTTCAAAAAAATTTGTTCCTGGAGACGGTCCAATAGGCCCAAACAAAACCGAAATAAAAGTATGCCCAGTAAATGGGCTGAAATCTTCAAACGAACACATCATTCCCTTCTTCATACTTCGTTGTGGGCTTTCAAGAGGTCCGTATCTCACGAGAATCAGCCGTAATCTGGGCGAGGCGCGTATAAGCTCGGTTCGTTCTTGGTGGAAGTACATAAAAGCCATCGATACCAATGTTATATTATCCTTAGAAATTGCTAAAATAAGTTTTCAATTTATTTTTAAATATTTAATTATATTAATTTAATGTCTAAATAAAATATATTTATTTTATATGCACTTCTATTTATTTTTTTCAATAAAAAATTAAGAAGTCACATATTGATGTAAAAAATGCATCTTTTATTAATAAGATAAGTATCTTATATGTTATTATATCTTAAAAGTTGTGTACAGTAAGTCTTTATATGTATAATTGTATAATTATATCCTTGATTTTAGTTAATACATCCAAAAGAGGATAGCTCATATAAAAACAAAATTCAGAAGTTATATGAAATTCACCTGAAAAGATTTAGTTGAAAAGCTTTATATAAAAAAAAAACTATATATTATATCTTAAAATCTCTTAAGATAAAACATGTATTATTATAATTTGAGATTTATTTTAAATATGTTTATTTGTGATGTAGTAATTAAAAATATATAAAAAGAACAAATGCTAATTAATTTGTATACTAATCTCTATTTCAAATAATCTTAATTTTAATAATGCGCTCCCTGCTAACATGTTGGTTGTTATGATTTTATTTTATTTTATTTTTTCAGCCTGCAATGCTTCGTGGCATCCTTGGATCCAAGTTTTTTTGTGGCTGGGCGGAATTCGTGAAAGTTTCATAGGAGCTTCCAGCTCCATTATCGTTCGAGGGGACGGGCAAGCAGACAAAGCTTAGTTTTCTTATAATAATGTCACCATTACGTTGACTAGCAATATTGCTTTGAAGGTTGTTGTGCACGTCATGGAGGGTCCAATGCCGAACCCACTAGGCATTAGTCATGCCCTCGATCGGCTATAGTCAACTTCAACAGTGCATGCTTTCATGGCATCTTGTCTTACATCAGAGAAGGCTAGGAGAAACCGAGTAGCAGTTACAACTTGATTTTCCAGTTGAACTCGGGAACATATGTTCAGGAGGTTGCCTCCTGCTGTTTTAGATATTAATGTAATGAGAGATGAAGAAGTTTGATTGTATTATTATATTGTAAACCACCTTGTTCTATTTCCTTGAAACTACTCAATCTGAATATTTTATTGGATATAATCATATTTTGACGTCTTGAGAACAAGTCCAGAGGTCGGGCAGAAGCTAGGAATAGTTTTGTATCTTCTGCAGAGAAGGTTTGAAATGTCCAGCAAGAAATCTACGAAGTATAAATTTATAAAATAAATAAATTGACCTCAGAATAGTTTAATGGAAACCAATACAAGTTGGAAAAATGCCGGAACTTTCCTCCGAACTTTGAGCTTTATCTTCTCTTTTTTTTTTCAGGTTTCTTCCATTCTAAGAAATTACTAGGGGGATTTTAGAGTCTGAATAAGATTATTATGTGAATTGTGTTTAGAATCTGCTGAAATTCTCTGAAGAAATACATGGAAATAGAATTAAGGTTCATCGGAGACCAAATACAGGAAAATGCAGGAACCTCTGATGATCATGTCACTAGCATCACGGAGGCAGACAGGCAATGGCTAAAATCAGTGGAAACAAAGACTAAGCTATTGCCAAAATTGTTAAACAATTCAGCCGGCAAGAGCTCTTGTTGCATCTTTAGAGTGCCTCAAAGCCTCTTCGAGATTAACAAGATGGCCTATCAGCCCCATATTGTCTCCATTGGTCCTTACCACCATGGCAAAGTGCATCTCAAGATGATCGAAGAACACAAATGGAGGTTTCTTGGTGGTGTTCTTGCTCGAACACAGCAACATGGTATTGGAATCAACGACTTCTTCAAAGCCATAGCACCGATTGAGGAGAAGATAAGAGATTGTTACTCTGAGACTATTGAATGTAGCAGACAAGAATTCATTGAGATGATGGTGCTCGATGGATGTTTCATTATTGAGCTCTTCTGCATCGTTGGAGGGATAGTGCAAACAGATATTGATGACCCTATATTCAATATGACACGGATGTTTTTCTTTATCATGCGTGATCTTCTCAGGTTAGAGAACCAAATTCCCTTCTTTGTTCTTGAAACACTGTTCGAGACCTCAATCTTATCTTCAAGAAAACAAAATGTTTCATCCCTTGCGGAACTAGCCTTGGAATTCTTTGATTATGCTGCTCAAAGACCTCCTGAAGTCCTAAGAAGGTATAAAGACATTAGGGGGAAGCATTTACTAGATTTGTTTCGGTCGACTATCATCCCTTCATCCCAAGAAGTGCCTGGAAAGATCAGTCCATTCCTTCAATTGATTCAATCTGCCAAGAAGCTCCATCAAGCTGGAATAAAGTTCAAGCCAAGGGAGACTGACAGCTTCTTGGACATCGAATTCAGCAATGGAGTCCTTGAAATCCCACTTTTAACAGTAGATGATTTCACCACGTCTGTCATACTCAATTGTGTTGCATTTGAACAATGCTATAACCATTGCTCAAACCACATTACAAGTTATGTTACCTTCATGGGCTGCCTCATCAACGCCCCTAGTGATGCGGGGTTTTTATGTGATTACAAAATAGTTGAGAATTACTTCGGAACCGACGAGGAAGTTGCTCGTTTCTTTAATAATGTTGGCAAGGATGTTACTTTTGATATTCAGAGGAGTTACCTGTCAAAAGTGTTTGAGGATGTCAACGAGCACTACAGCAACAATTGGCATGTTAGATGGGCAGGGTTCATGCATACTTATTTTGACACCCCATGGTCCTTCATATCAGCTTTAGCTGCAGTTGTTCTACTCATCCTCACTATGATACAGACCTTCTTTGCTTTCTATGGATATTTCCGTCCTCCTAAACAATAATTACATCCTGCTGTTCTATCTTGCAAATTGTATAATCGGAATGCACTGAGTGATGAAAAACCATTCTCCTTGCAACTCTTTGCTGTTTTACCAAAACTCTGTAGTCTGCAGTCCCAAGTAATGATAGTTTTCATGAAGCTTATGATGACAGTTGTACATTAGGCTTTTGCTTGCTCAGAATCATTTTTCTGCGCCTAATTTGACAAAGGAAAACGCAGCCAACGGATGAAGACTATAGGTAACTTTGTTGCAATGAGTGCTCAAAAAATTATTGTTGTTCAATGATTATTTTGAAAATCTCATATTGATTAATGGATAAGTCAATATAATTATCTTTGTTTGGTTGTATTAAGTTTGACAAAATAAATTTAGTGTTAGAACCATATCATCTCTAATTTGAATTTAAAATTCTTAACTCCTTTGAAAATTAATTAATATTTTATTATCATAAGATTATTAATTTTTCATCACACAAATTAATTCAAACATACGTATTACATCCAATAAAATGTTTATAAAGTCGTTTTTCAATTAAAAATGAGGAAAAAAGAATAAAGGATCAAGATCTATAAATGAAAAAAAAAGATTGTTGAATAATTAAAACATTGATTTTGTAAAAATATCATGCTTATTATTATTATTATTACTATTATTATTTATTTTATTTTTTTTAAAAAAAGCGCTCGGTTGAATGACAATAAGTGTGTAAATACTAAATAGCTATCATTAAACTCCTATGCCAAAATAAACTTTTGAAAAATTTACGAGCCCTTTAAATTTATTTCTCAAAGGTTTTTTTGTCAAATATCTTAGCAAAAAATCTTAACATGAAATCTTACTTGATTTTAACAAAAATAATCATCAAAAGATGTTTTAAGAAGAATTTTTATGTAAAGTTTTGGCTTAAAAATTCTCTATTATCATACTTTATTTTAAAAAAAACCCAAGAAAATTAAAGAATTAATTCATACTTAGACATTATAAATGATTGATATGACAAATCCTACATAATGTTAAAGACTAACATTCTCATGTTCTTAGATTCTTAAGATTATGAATCTTCAAGAGTGTACATTCACTACAAGATTTAACAGTTTTATCGACGGAATTTTTCCGTCGGTGTAAGACACATATTCCATCGGTAATTATATTACCGACGGAATCACAGACGGAAATGATCCGTCGGTGAATTGTTCGTCGGTAATGTTTTATCCGTTGGTAATATAATCACCGACGGATGTACTGACGGAACATACGCGTTGATAATAATTTTTTTATTACCAACGGAATTACCGAGGGATATACTGATAAAAATGATGAAAATTTGTTTTTGTACTGATGAAAAAAATAAAGTTGCAATTGCTAAAAATTTAAAAATCCCTATAAATAAATCAACTAAAAATTGGTCTCATATGAAAAAAAATCTCACAACAAAATTTATACAATTATTAAGAACAAAAACAATTAAAAATAGAATAAAAAACAAATATAGTGAAAAAAATCATGAAAAAAGAAGAAAAAAGAAAAATATTACCTTAATGTAGTTGTAAGTGAAGCTAAGGAGAGAAAAAAATTTCGTAAAGCATATTAATTAAAAAAAAACTAAGAGGATAAAAGAAGAAAGAAGAAGAAGAAGACATACCCGAGCATGGAGGAAAAGAGAAGAAGATGAGGAGAGAAAAGAAGAGAAAGAAATAGATATTGATGTTTTTTACATATAGTGAAGAAGAAGAAGAAGAAGAAGTAGAAGAAAAATTATAAGAAATGAGTCTGTCTCTTGTGAAATAAGGGGATCCAGACTTTTTATTGGGGCGCGTTAGCGACGGATTTACCGACGGATAATTGAATATTAATATTTTTTAATTATTCTGTCGGTAATTCCATCGGTAATATTTAATTTAAATTTTCAATTTTGTAAAAAGTTTGCAGAAACCGCCAACAATTACCGACGATTTTTCAATCCGTCGGTGATTCCGTCTGTAATATTTAAATGAAAATTTTAAATTAATTGAATTTTTTCAGAAAACCGCCAAATAACACCGACGAATTTTGTCCGTAAAGAACAGTCGGTGATTCCGTCCGTAAAGAACAGTCAGTGATTCCGTCTGTAATATTTAAATGAAAATTTTAAATTAATTGAATTTTTTCAGAAAACCGCCAAATAACATCGACGATTTTTCAATCCGTCGGTGATTTTGTCCGTAAAGAACAATAATTAACAGTGCAATTGGAAAGTGAACAGTTCTGGAGCTCTCTGGAAAATACCGACGGAAATTTCTGTCAGTGATTCCCTTTGTAATTGACATGATGAACAATGTTCACAGTTTACCAACGGATTTACCGACGGATTTACCAACGGAAGTACCGATGGAAATTATTTCATCGGTAATTCCGTTGGTAAAAATGACACGTCATCATTTTTGTTTTTGCTTTGTTTTAATTTTTTTTTCCATGGTAATTCCCTCAGTATATACCGAGGGAATATTTCCGTCAGTAAAATCCCTCGGAAATTTACCGATGGAAATATTCCCTCATTATTTTCGTCTGTATTTATCAATTTTCTGGTAGTGATTTTTCAGTCTCAGAATTTGTATTGTAGAATAAAAAATCTCCTACCATGGAGTTTTAAACATGATCATGCTTTGTTTTTTGAAACCACAACTTTACGGCCGGCTGTGTTTAGGGTTGTGTTTATAATATAATTTCAATAAAATTGATTTTGTTTAAATTTTTTTATATATATATATATATATATATATATATTTTGAATTATTTTAATCTCTTGATATCAAAAATAATTTTTTTCAAACTAAAAAAAATCTATAGTTTAATTACTTTCGGATAATATTAGTGATGCAAGGAATGACAATGTAAAATGCTTTGTAGGATGTTAGATTTGTGGGTTTGAAGAAGGTTTGTACAATCAACCGATGAAGAAAGCTTTATATATAAAGTGTTATGTCATCGAGGCATTCAACAAATGCCTACCGCTGGAACGTTTTATTTTTTTGTGAAGGAGTGCTTGCTTTCAACTAGTATTGGTTTGGCAACAAGTAAGCCAGTCTGCCTGAACTTGGAGCGAACGCAGGCGAGTGATACCTCGACATTATCCTTTTCAAGCAAATCAATGATGTATTCGGCCCTGCTTTTCTATAGAACCTATTCCTTTGTAATTCCTTCATTTATAGCTGTGTTTTTCATCAGCATTTTGAACATATTTAATTTGCAGAGAGCGTTAAGATTGGAAACTTTCTAATGAAAGCACTTGGGACATGCAAAGTTACACGAGCAAGTATGGTGCGTAAAAATATTGAGATGTTGCAAGAAACTAAGATTAGAACTCCAGATTGTTCTAGGAAAATCAGAATATAATTGATGATGTCAATTCTTATGATGAAACAAGAACTGTTATTAGCAAAACTGTTTACTTACATAATACATTTGAACACTAAAGAACCCAAAATTCTTACAAACACATGATATTCAATGGGCATTCTCTCATTCAGTTAACCAGAGATTTCAATAGCCTTGACACCAGGTTTCTTGAGCTCCTCTTTAGGCACAGTCACAATAAGAACTCCGTTTTCCATAGAAGCCTTGACCTGATCCATTTTCGCATCCTTGGGCAGCCTAAACCTCCTCAAGAACTTGCCACTGCTTCGCTCCACCCTATGCCATGTATCGTTCTTGTCTTCCTTCTCTACATTCCTTTCTCCGCTAATCTGAAGCACCCTGTCATCTTCAACTCCGACCTTCACTTCCTCTTTTTTAAGCCCTGGAAGATCTGCCTTGAAGACATGGGCTTCTGGTGTCTCTTTCCAATCCACGCGGGTGTTTACAAAAGCTGAATTTTCATGAGAAAGGAGAGAATTTGAGGTGGAAGTGAAAGGAGAGAAGTCCTTGAACGGATTCCAAATATCAAAAGAAGAGAATGGATCGATAATGCTTCTGCCTCGGTGGTTGTCTAAGAAGCTTGGAATCATTTCCATCTTTTCCAGAAAATCTTGTAGCTTGATGGGTTGCTGTTAATCACCTGACTGGTTCCTTGTTCTTGATTCTCGATGTCATGTGAGAGGCGACACGGATTGGTATTTATAATAAGTAAACGAGCCATCTGGTACATTCTGGACGGTCGCCTTGGACCCTGTTTCAGGAAAAATCTGGGTCCACACCCAGATTTTAATTTGAGAAATTGAGGAACTTACTCGAAAGTTCCTGTTTCTTTGTGGCTGTAGATTTAAACGTTGGGCCGCTTGGGCTGGAATATATAATGGGCCTAAGCCTTGGTTTCGTATTTTGCTTTTGGGCTTTGTAATGTTTGATTTCCCTTTTGTATACAACAGATGATTTTTCTTTTGTATCAGTTTAATATAGGGGTGATTTATGGATTCCGTTTTAAGATCCCAGTAAAAAATTTCATTAAGTTGTTTATGGGTTGGGAAAGCTCTTGGTGAAGACAACCCATGGATCATTGTAAATAAAATTCAATAGTAACTTTGAAAAGCTTAAAAAATTGTAAGAATAATTTCATTAAGTTGTTTATGGGCCTGAGCCTTGGTTTCGTATTTTTTCATATTTTTTAATATATTAATATCAAAAATAAATTTTAAAAAATAAAAACTATATAATTTTAATATATTTCTAACCAAAAACTATCTAAAAAAGCAATTTCTACTCCTATTTTATACCACCCCTGATATTTGGAAGTATGGTTGCGGTTGCTTTTCAAAGTGTTTTTCACTCAGAAATATATCAAAATAATATTTTTTTTATTTTTTAAAAATTATTTTTGATATGAGCGTATCAAACTGATTTAAAAACACTAAAAAATATTAATTTGAAGCAAATAAAAAAATATAAAAAATTTAATTTTTTTTTAAATACTTTTGAAATGAAAAAAAAAAAATATGTATCTCAGTTTGAAAATGACCATTAGTTTACAATGTATATGGTATCGTTTTCAGCTCATTCACTTAAGAAATTATGGGTCACCTTCAACTCTAATTTCCAAAAGAAAATAACAAAACTAAACAGCCAAGAAAGATGGGACGATGCATTTTGGCACAGGACCAAAAGCCAAACTACTCGCCTTCCTAGGAATTACTTGCACGCACCCACTTCTTCCTATCCTACAGCCTTCTTGCGCATGAGCTCAATTCTCTGGAAAAAATATTTCAAATTCCGGTTGCACATACCATCTTAACACAGACAGACTTCAATGGCAACATTAGGGTGCAATGACACTGATGCGAAGAAAACTGAAGTCGAAAGCTTGCAGGTTCTTAGACCTGTGGGCTCCCAAGGCGGAGGAACTGAAGGACTTCCTTATCTGTACCATCGACCAATGCACAAAGGTCTAGCAAAGGCAGATGATGATTATGTCACCGAGGCATTCAAACAACTTCCTATGCCAGATCAAGAGAAACTTATAGAAGAACTTTCTAGCCAGCTTCATCAAGATGTTATGGTTGAAAAGTTGTTCGACGAGAGTGAAGAAGCTTATAGACTAAGATGTTTCACAGAGCTGCATATGAAGCTTCCATCGGATAGCCGCCAAGGTTTCAATAACGAATTTCGCCGGAGATACTATTCAATCAGAGGTTCTTCTTTACAGTCCCTACATTGATGCTTGGTGTTTGGTTATGGTTACCAAAGTCAAAGCCCAAAATCATTTTATTTTTTTTGGAAATTGATTATTAGCACCAATTAGCAACAGAGAATAACAATCCAGAATTTTTAAAAATCAATTATGCACTAGTATCGTTTTAATTAAATAATGCTTTTTTTAATGTTAAAAACACTTAAGAATTAACAATATTTAATAATTTTCTCCAACTGCAGATACATAAACTTACAAATCGAGGTGTTTTGCAGGGTTGCCATTGAAGCTTCCCTTTAATAGCTACAATAGATTCAAGAATAATTACAATCAGTGTTATCCTTGCAATACTATAGGCACACAAGTTTCTGGAACAATTGTTTCTGGGATATGTGAAGGATTTGGTCAGCAGATCGTTCAACAGATTTTTGAAGGTATAGTAGGTGGAAGTGAAGAGTCTTCTTTAACACTGGAGTTCTTCAAGGTGAAAACCCTGGATTTGCGAGGAGCAAACGAAGTGGGAACCGGTACGACTTCTACAACCACTCGGTAAAAATAGCAGGCTATGGAAGGACGTTACAAATTTGATCGTGGCAATCAAATAGATATGGTAGCTTTGGTGAGAATCCGAGACTGTACTTTTGATGTTTCTCCTGAGGTCTTTTGTTGCTCTTATGAAGCCTTCAGGATGATTTTGATTCTATCTGTATGAAGTAATACCTATAAACTACTAATTATTGTAAGACGTGATATATTTATTGTAACACAGGATGAGATTTTAATGCTATGATAAATTTGTGATTATAGCGTTGGCTTGATGGGGTTTGGATTTGCAGTTAAGAGAGCCTTCCTCTGTCGCCAGAATTAATGATCTTTCAGAGGCACTCTATGTTGAAGTTCAAGGCGATAAAGAAAGTATAATAATATATTGTAAAGAAACTTCACAGGATTGTTGAAAGAAGTTCTCTGATTTTGAGGGTTATATTATTATCTGAAAGCCGAAATTTAAACTCGTGACAGGTAGTTAAAACTCTGATAGTATAGGACTAATTCCTACGGAGACAAGATGCCCAGATGGTGTCTTTTGAAACCAGGCCAACACTCGAGGTACTAAACCTAGTACAGGACTCAAACTCACCACTATACTTGGCATACAATGATATTTTGCAGACAAACGAGGCCGGCATTTGTCTTCCTTAAGGCGTTCTCTCGTGATGCATTACAGGAAGAGGACAAAAGACGTGAATGTAAGGTAGAAAAGAAAATACCAACAGCATTATTGCCAAAACCTTTTGGGCGAATGGCTAAGAACATATGAGAATCACGAAAACAGTAAACTTACAAAAAGAAAAAGATTAGCAAAACTGTTATGTTACATTCATAGTAGATTGAATCCTTTGTGCACACTGACAGTAACAGAGAACTTCCAACCACTTATAAAAACACAAAAGAAGAACAATTCTTACAAACACAGAATATCCAATAGGCATTCTCTCATTCAGTTAACTAGAGATGTCAATCGCCTTGACTTCAGGTTTCTTGACTTTCTCTTTAGGCACAGTGACAGTAAGAACCCCGTTCTCCATAGAAGCCTTGACGTGATCCATTTTCGCATTCTCAGGCAGCCTGAACCTCCTCAGGAACTTGCCACAGCTACGCTCCACCCTATGCCATGTATCGTTCTGGTCTTCCTTCTCCACATTCCTCTCTCCGCTGATCTGAAGCACTCTGTCATCTTCGATTTCGACCTTCACTTCCTCTTTTTTAAGCCCTGGAAGATCTGCCTCAAATACATGGGCTTGTGGGGTCTCTTTCCAATCAATGCAGGTGTTGACAAAGGCTGGGTTTTCACGAGAGATGAGTGAATTAGAGGAAGTGAAAGAGAAATCCCAAATGTCAAAAGCAGAGAATTGATCAAAGATGCTGCCTCCTCGGTTGTTTTCGAAGAAGCTTGGAATCAACGCCATCGTTTTCTTCGTTTGCTTCGATGGGGAGCCGCTAATGTTTGGATTGCTACTTGTTTTTTATTTTCTTGAAGGTGAGAGACGGGACAGATTGGGTATATACAAGAAGTAAAGGAGGAATCTGGTAGACTCTGGACGTTGAACAAGGAAGATTCTGGTTCCAACATCAGATAAGATTGGAAGATTGAAGAACTTTCTAGTACATTCTGGATCTTTCTGGCTATAAAATTAAAATTGAAGGACTTGGTGTTCAATTGGGTTTGAATTCTTATTGGCCTTAGGCCTGTACTCTTTTGCATATGACCTGTACTGTTTCGATTTCTTTTTTCTTATTTTCGCTTCATTTTGTTAATTTGTGTTTTTTGATTTCTCTAACCTTCGTTCTTTTCTTAACTGAGGCAGAAATTATAATTTAGTCCTTGTGCTTTTATTTATTTGAGATTTATTTCTTCTGATTCTCAAAAAATATATGTTGATCCATTCAGTTGACTGTTAATTCTTTTAAAATATCTAAATTTCCATGTTTAACGTTATTTTTTGTTTCATTTATGGCTTGTAATATTAGAAAATGTAATTATAAATGAATGAATTTTCTTTAAAAAATTATGTAATTTAAAATAAATAGAGAGACCAAACTGCAAAGAAATACAAGAATTCAACAATTCCATTTTCGCATAGAAGCCTTGACCTGATTCAAGAATTCAACAAGTGTAAAATAAAGGACCGTATTGTGAGAAGGGGCGAGTGAAATGAAAAAAATTGCAGCAAAACTATAACAAGACCAGCAGCTTCAATGGCTAAAGTTTCTGGGCAGAGGGTTAGTCATATATGAAATTCATGAATACGGGAAACTAACAACAACTGTTGTTAGCAAAACTGTTTACTTACATCATACATTTTAACACTAAATTAAGAACCCAAATTCTTACAAACACATGATATTCAATAGGCATTCTCTCATTCAATTAACCGGAGATTTCAATAGCATTGACACCAGGTTTCTTGATCTCTTCTTTAGGCACAGTCACGGTAAGAACTCCGTTTTCCATAGAAGCCTTGACCTGATCCATTTTCGCATCCTCGGGGAGCCTAAACCTCCTCAAGAACTTGCCACTGCTACGCTCCATCCTATGCCATGTATCGTTCTTGTCTTCCTTCTCCACATTCCTTTCTCCGCTAATCCGAAGCACCCTGTCATCTTCAATTTCAACCTTCACTTCCTCTTTTTTAAGCCCTGGAAGATCTGCCTTGAATACATGGGCTTCTGGTGTCTCTTTCCAATCAATGCGGGTGTTGACAAAGGCTGAGTTTTCCCGAGAGATGAGTGGATTAGGGGAAGTGAAAGGGAACTCTTTGAGTGGATCCCAAATGTCGAATGCGGAGACTGTGTCGAAGATGCTGCTGCCTCGGCGGTTGTTAAAGAAGCTCGGAATCATCTCCATCCTTCTTCTTCACAAAATCACTCGTTTGCTTACTTTGATGGGCTGCTACTGATATTTTAATTGCTTCTTGTGCTTGTTTTCCTTGATGTTGTACAAGAGACGGGACATGTTGTGTATTTATAAGAAGCAAGAGGAGACATCTAGTGTATTCTGGATGACGAAGTTGGACGCTGATTGAGGAAGATTGACGAACTTTCTGCTAAATTCCTAAATCCTTCTGTACGTGAATTGAAAATTAAAATCGACTTGGTGTTTAATGGGCGTTGATTTTTAATGGGCTCGGGCCTATTTTCTCCTATTTTGCTCACAAGCCCTCTACTATTTTAATTTTTCTTTTTCTTTTTTAATTTTCAGTTTTCTTTTTTCATAGAAATAACTTTTGACTCCAGGATGGGTTTATTTCCAAAACAAAACAATTTTTTTAATTTCTGATTAGGAAGTTCCTGCAAAACCGGTTAAACACATGAATTAGGAAAATACAATTTAATGTTTAGTGTACTAAAAGGTAAATATATCAAAACCTATTCTATGGTTTATTTTAAGAAGGGGGGTAAAAATAAAAAGAAGTCTTTGAGTGGATCCCAAACGTCGAATGCAGAGACTGGGTCGAAAATACTGCTGGCTCGTCGGTTGTAAAAGAAGCTTGGAATCGTTGCCATCTTTTACTTCTTTTTTCAGAGAATTACTCTTCGTTTACTTGCTGCTAATGTTTTGATTGCTTCTTCTTGTTCTTGATTTTTCTGTGCTAGAGGCGGGCCAGGTCGGGTATTTATTAAGTAAAGGAGGCATCTGGTTTGTTCTGAACAATCGAGTAGTACGCTAAACCAGGAAGATTCTGGGTCCAACCAACATCAGATAAGATTGAAGAACTTTCTCGGAAATCCCGGCGTCCTCGGTTGTGAATTGAAAATGTGTGGATTTGATATTCAATTGGGTTTGATTTTTTAATGGGCTGAAGCCTTTGTTTTCCTATTTTTCTCATGGGCAAGTCTACTGTTATCATTGTTTTCTTTTTCAGTTTTCTTGCCTTAAAAGATTTTCAGCTTATTTTTATATTTTAAAATATTTTTAAAATATTTTATTTTTTAAAATTAATTTTTATATATTTTTAAATCATTTTGATGTATTGATGTCAAAAATAAATTTTTAAAAAATAATAAAAATATTATATCAATACATTTTTAAATAAAAAATACTTTAAAAATCAACTGCTATCACAATAACATATAAACTTTTAATATATGAAGGTCTTGCAAATGAATAAAATACATAAATCATGAAAATAAGAATTTAATGTATAGACATCTAATTGGAAATTGGAAAGTACTTAGATAGGTTCTTGAATTAAGAATATTATAGGTGGGAAGATGCCATTAAATATCAACTTAATGGTCCATGAATTTGAAACGGTCTTAATTGAGTGCAAGAAAATAAATAATTTCGTCCTCTATTTATTTATCTATTTATCACGTGTATCTATTATACTTTTAATCAGAACCTTGTATAAATAAAAATGACGGATTATTTACAGCATTAAAAATTCATTGAATATTGTGATAATTTTTACTTTTTTAAATAATTTTTTTTATAATTTTGATATATTAATATATAAAAATATTATTTTAATATATTTTTAAGTATATAACCAACACTCCAGATTAAAAAATTCAAGGAACTAGTTGCATGATAGCTTCGATGTTATGCTGAGCAGCTCAAAACTTAAAAACTAATGGTCAATATTGACTGAAAATTCTCAGCTCTTTATTATCCTGGGAAATTCAATAACTTCAATGTTACCATGATCTTTTGGACGGCTGGATCTGTATAAAGTATCGTTGTCACTGCATCCATCGATCTATCATCAGCAATATGATCGATGGTCATATCTCACCACAGTATCATGGACGAGCAAGCATGAGGCGTAGAAACGAGATGTTGCAAGAAACCGAGTTCTATCTCCAGATTATTCTAGCTAGGAAATTCAAAATATACTCGATATGATGAACAATTTATGTTCTGAATGCACCCTTCTAATTCTTACGCCTCAAAGAGATTTACGAAGGGAGGGAAGGGAACATCAAAAGGCAAGATACGCACAAAATTACAAGCAACCGAGCAGGACTCAAGAAATTTTATAGCAAAACTTTTGATTACATTACTCCTCTCTGCAGACTGACGAGGAGACCAAACCTTTCAACTACTTGTAAAATTAAGAGCACACAAAAACAAAAAAGACACACAATTCTCAAAAGAGGTATTATCTCGTTCAACCAGAGATTTCAATAGCCTTGACATCAGGTTTCTTGATCTCTTCTTTAGGCACAGTCACGGTAAGAACTCCATTTTCCATAGAAGCCTTGACCTGATCCATTTTTGCATTCTCAGGCAGCCTAAACCTCCTCAAGAACTTGCCACTGCTTCGCTCCACCCTATGCCATGTATCGTTCTTGTCTTCCTTCTCCACATTCCTTTCTCCGCTAATCTGAAGCACCCTGTCATCTTCAACTCCGACCTTCACTTCCTCTTTTTTAAGCCCTGGAAGATCTGCCTTGAAGACATGGGCTTCTGGTGTCTCTTTCCAATCAATGCGGGTGTTGACAAAGGCTGAATTTTCACGAGAAATGAGAGAATTTGAGGCGGAAGTGAAAGGGAACTCTTTGATTGGATCCCAAATGTCGAATGCGGAGAATGAGTCGAAGATGCTGCCGCCTCGGCGGTTGTTTAAGAAGCTCGGAATCATTGCCATCCTTCTTCTTCTTCACAAAATCACTCGTTTGCTTACTTTGATGGGCTGATACTGTTATTTTGATTGCTTCTTGTGCTTTTTTTCCTTGATGTTGTACAAGAGACGGGACATGCTTTGTATTTATAAGAAGTAAGAGGAGACATCTAGTGTATTCTGGATGACGAAGTTGGACGCTGATTGAGGAAGATTGACGAACTTTCTCGTAAATTCCTGAATCCTTCTGCCTGTGAACTGAAAATTAAAATGGACTTGGTGTTTAATGGGCTTTGATTTTTAATGGGCTCAGGCCTATTTTTCTCCTATTTTGATTACAGGCCCTCTACGGTTTTAATTTTTCTTTTTCATCTTTAATTTTCGATTTTCTTTTTTCATAGAAATAAATTTTGACTCCAGGATGGGTTTATTTAAAAAAAAACAAAAATTTTAATTTCTAATTAGGAAGTTCCTGCAAAACCGGTTAAACACATGAATTAGGAAAATAAAATTTAATGTTTAGAGCACTTAAAGGTAAATATATCAATAGCTATTCTATGGTCTATTTTAAGAAGGGGGATAAAAATAAAAAGGAGAAAATCATATATTAATTCATAAAAAATAATAAAATGTTTTTATCTAATTTTGAAAAATCATTTTTTATTTTTATTTACCTTTATTTTAAATTTGAAATAAAAAATAGAAACAAAGAAAAGAAATAAAATCGCAACCAAATCCATAAAAAATAATAAAAATATTTTTACCTATGCTGAAAATAATGTTTCATTTCTATTTTTCTTCACTCTTTTTTATTCTTGTATTTATCTCTTGGTGTGAACAATTCTTGAATAAAAAATAGTTTATAAAGACATAAATGCCATTAAAAATCAACTTAATTTTTCAAAACTAAATATCTGATTACAACATTTGAAGTGGGTTTTGGAGGTAGACTATTAAGTCCATACCATCATGATCCACTACAAAACACCTCCAAACGAATTTCTAGTCCCCAGAACTTTAACTGTGGGTTTGGAATTCGCAAGATACATCATGTATTTTTGTAACTCCCTGAATTTTAGTACACCGAATATCATTCAAAGCAATGAACTCGGGATAAAACAAGGTAAATCTTTAATTTCTTAGATGATTGATTTTTATTGCACTGAGGTAATAAATAAATAAAATATTAGTTCAATATATTTTTAATTAAAAAATATTTTTTAAAAGAACTCTACACTTCAATAACAAATAATTAGAATAGATGTAGCAATACTAAATTACAACTTCCTAAATATCTTCATTATTATTATAAAAAATTTTGCTCATCATACCTCTTTATAAATCGAAGTTCTTCATATGTTGAAGGGGTTGTTTGGCGCATCGATTGAACCACCACTTCATTATTTTTAAAAAGTGATTTTTATCACTATTACGAACATCCCCAAAATATGATTAATCAACGGCAGCATAGTTTGAAAATGGCCATTAGTTGCCAGTGTATAAGATGGTGTCCTATAGGCTCAGTATCATGTTGAGCCCAAGTGGGTATAGGTTTGGCGAACTATCAAACCAACACCCTTGGAGTTGGTTGCATGCCGAGTCTAATTGAACATGGATCTATCGAACTGCTAGACCTATCGTCTTTAGGCTTGGTTGCATCCAAGTCCACTTGGACATGTGTCTAGCAATCCTCTCAATACATTAACCTTGGATTTGGTTGCGTGCCAAGTCTAATTGGGTATGAATTTGATTCGCTGTCACACCTGTTGACAGTGAGCTTAACGGTGTGCCAAACTTGAAGGACTAAAAATTTTAACATCACTATAAATCTCGTATTCGGTCATAAGCCTCAAATTATTTGTTTATGCTACATGAAAACCCTAATTAGATGGTTCAATAATAAAAAATAGAAAAGAGTTGTGGAACTCAGTTTCATCACTAAGAGTGTGTTTGGTATTGCGGTAGCTATTGTGGTTGTGGTTTGAAAAAAGTTGTTTTATAAAAAGTACTTTTAGTTGAGGTTGGTTTGAAAAAATTGGTGTTTGGTTAAAACTGTGGTTGAAATCGAGGTTGAAGAAAAAATAGTTTAATGTGTTTGGTTAAGAGTGCTTTTGAAATTGAGGTTATAAAATAATTTTAAAAAATATATATTAATATTGATGGTTTTTAATTTAAATATTGTGGATTTAACTATTACTATTACATCATGAAATAAATCATACTTTCTATAAAAAAAAAATATTGTTCCATTAAACTATCTACAATTTCATTACGTACAAAATTCATCCGACAAGAACTACAAAATTAGGTAAAATATTATCATGAATAAAATTGAGATTACAGTACAAGTAAATTTAACTCATCTTAAACTAATTATAAAAAAAAAACAATTGTTGTTCACGTTCACTTGAACAGTAAGAGTGAAATCAATTAACTGCACTGATTTAAAAAAAAAAAAAACTTGTTCAGTGAACAGTGGAGGCATGCATCCACTGTTCACTGAAAAGTGAAGCACAGTTCTTTTCTTGTAACGCGCAGGAAGCAGCTCCTAGCTGCTTTCTTTTTTCTTGCGTTTCAAACGCAGTATTTCATGGGATCCATGTACAGTAACAAGCGTTTGTTAATTAACCAAACAGCTTGTAAAATTTGGCCGTAGGAAACGTGGACGCCACTACGTAGCCAAACGGGTTCTAAGAGCTTTAATGAAAAGATATATATAACGCCGTCTAATAACTTCTTCCGTGACTCGTTGATCAGCTACCTTAATCTACCTTTCATGGAGTGTTTCGTAGCTGTATTTCTTTGAAGACTAATTTTTCTGTTGACATCATATTCATAGGTACTCATGCCAATAGCTTAATTTGATTAGTTTAAGAGGATGCAGTCTCGCGATTAATTGATTAATTAGGAATTTACCACCCAATTCAGGAATATGTTATTAATTAACCAATCTGCAACCAAGAAGCTTATAGTTAAGAGTGTTTGTTTTCATTTTCAAACTATTTTTTTGTTTTGGAAAACATTAAATTGATGTAAAAAAAAAGAAATTTTTTTAATATATTTTTTAGATTTTTTTAAAAAATATTTTTTTAATATATTTTCAAATATAAAAAATATTTTAAAAAGTGACTTCTATTACTATTACGAACATCCCCAAAATATAATTAATCAAGGGCAACATAGTTTGAAAATGGCCATTAGTTGACAGTGTTTATGGTGGTGTCCTATAGGCTTAGTATCATGTTGAGCCCAAGTGGGTATAGGTTTGGCGAACTGCCAGACCAACACCCTTGGAGTTGGTTGCATGCCGGATCTAATTGGACATGGATCTATCGAACTGCTAGACCTATCGTCTTTAGGCTTGGTTATGTCCAAGTCCACTTGGACATGTGTCTAGCAATCCTCTTAGTACATTGACCTTGGATTTGGTTGCGTGTCAAGTCTAATTGGGTATGAATTTTGTTCGTTGTCACACCTATTGATAGTGAGCTTAGCGCTGTGCCAGAACTAAAAATTTAAACATCACTATAAATCTCATATTCGGTCATAAGCCTCCAATTGTTTGTTTATGCTACATGAAAAACCTAATTAGATGGTTCAATAACAAAAATAAAAATAGGGAAGAGTTGTGGAACTCAGTTCCATCACTAAGAGCTTTAATGAAAAGATATATATACATATATATATATATAACGCCGTCTAATAACTTCTTCCGCGACTCGTTGATCAGCTACCTTAATCTACCTTTCATGGAGTGTTTCGTAGCTGTATTTCTTTGAAGACTAATTTTTCTGTTGACATCATATTCATAGGTACTCATGCCAATAGCTTAATTTGATTAGTTTAAGAGGATGCAGTCTCGCGATTAATTGATTAATTAAGAATTTACCACCCAATTCAGGAATATGTTATTAATTAACCAATCTGCAACCAAGAAACTTATAGTTAAGAGTGTTTGTTTTCATTTTCAAACTACTTTTTTTTTTTAGGAAAAACATTAAATTGATGTAAAAATCAAATAAAAGAATTTTTAAAAAATATTTTAATATATTTTTAATTAAAAAATATTTTTCTTGTAGTTACCAAGCGCACACACTAAGACATCGAATAATTTAAGGTAAAAAAATTTAATGTAATTAATCATGATCACATTGCCAGGTTAGCTTGGATCATTAGCAAAGGTAATGTCCAGCATTTCTTGTCAATAGCTTTCTATAATGGCTATTAAGCTAGCTAATGTCAAGATCTTCATGTGGGCATGCTTTCTCAATAATTAAAGAAGATTGCTTGTTTGGATAGTCCAATGTCTGTGATTTAACCGGCAACTCCAACCTCAAAGTAAGAGAACTGCTTATCAATGTTCAGATTTGAAACAACATGTGAAAAAAGTATGAAAAACCTTTGTTGAAGCTTGTTGATCATTGCTTGGCTGAGAATCTAAAACAAATCCTTTGAACTGACTGTGTCTCTTAAATGTGTTTGAAAGTGCGATGGTGATTGTGGTTTAAAGTTTTTTTTTTTGGAAATACATTTAAATAATATATTTTTTATTTTTTAAAAATTATTTTTGATATTAGCAAATCAAAATAATTTAAAAATATAAAAAAATTAATTTTAAACAAAAAAATTAATTTTTTAAAACACGCGGTTTCAACGTACAAGATAATAAATGAAATAGGCTGTTTTATTTGTTGGGCAGTCGCTAACCATGCTTGTGCAATGTGCATGGAAACTGAAATGTCCAAAATCATGATCTTCATATGTGTTTTTGGGAGTGAAATGATCTTCATGATAGTAACCTTACAACTTCCCCTTTTTTGTGAAGGGCTTAAATGAAGATTCCTTAAAGATAAGAAGGGATATGGCATCCATTTATGAAGTCCAAGAAAGGAGCACATGGGGAAGGACATGGAGGAAAGTTCAGCAATAACAATTGTATGCTTAAATTGCAGTGAGGAAAGGAGTACTGTCAAAACAAAAGTACTCTCCACTCCAAAATTATTCCACACACATCAAAAACAAAGAGAGCAGAAGGCCTGTCATGTGTGATGATCATGTCTGTGGAAAAAAGTTAAGATCACACTAAGATTTTCAAATTTCAAGCAAGATATATACATGGCACTAAACATCAAGGACCCCATTCATGTGCAAAAGCTAAGGGTCAAGACAATGGAAACTGGACAATTTTTGCTGTGCGGTGGAGGAAAGAAATTGCTGGATAGTGGGTCAATAGGCCATGCAATGCATTTATTGTACTTTTTATACATGTTAAGCTGCATATGCTATCCAAGAAAGGGTCCTGATGTTTTGCTAACCCTAGTGGTGAAAATGCGTCTTGGGGTTTGACAGGACTGGACAGACAAGACCGTGGAATTTGACACATGAATAATATTTGTGTATATATATTCTAGGTTTTGGTTAGGGCATTTGGTGTTCATGGGTGCAGGAGCCATGGGAGAGATCAAGCACTTGGTGGTTGTTAAGTTTAAGGAAGGTGTTGCGATCGAGGAAATTATAAAAGGGATGGAGAAGCTGGTTTCAGAGGTTGATCTTGTCAAGTCCTTTGAATGGTGAGTCTATTATTTTTATTAAGCCCTTAGCTTCTATAACTTGTTAGTCAATTCAAGCACTAATATGTTGCCTTTTGGTCTTGACAGGGGGCAAGATACTGAAGGTCCAGAGATGCTTACTCAAGGCTTTACTCATTCCTTCTCCATGACATTCGACAAGAAGGAAGACTATGCTGCATTTCAGAGCCATCCTAACCATGTTGAATATTCTGCTACATTTTCTGCAGCTATTGAGAAAATTGCGGTGCTTTGTTTCCCATATGTTCGTGTTAAGCCAGCTGCATGATCTAAAACATCATCTCATGGTGATAAAAGGCAAAAAACTGGTACTTGTATGTGTGCTATAAAGTGTGAAATCATTATGTGTTTGCTTTGTATAATTTTTAGTGGCTATTTCCTCTAGCTCACTCTTATGTATTTTCAACTTCTATATCGTGGAAATGTTTTATGGTCATCTTGCTTTTTGATCATCTTTCTGATGAATAGACAGGTTTCCCTACTGTGAAATTTACATGCCCATGATCATTTTCTTTCACTTATCACTGCTGAATCTTACACCTGTTAGTCAAAAGGTGATAAAATTACTTCTTTTTTTACTTTGTTGCAAAACCTCATGTATCAAAGATTGGATTAGCCTTCATCTTGAATGTCCCATCACCCTTGTTAACAGCACTGTCTGCCTAGCTCAACCGTTCTTCTCAGATGGCACAAGGAGTTTCAAAAAGAAAAATGTAAGCAAAAAAAACAAATGACAGACTAAAATTGTTCTATGACTACTTTTGCCTTTATTCTCAAATTAATATTTCCTAATCCAGAATTTATATTGGCTCAAGCTCTGCTGTATTTGAGAAAATGCACTAGCACAATGAGAATTAACCAGCATGTGGGCTAATGACCCATCAGTCACATACTCACATACCATAAGCTACTAGAATGGTGAGAACAAAGGGATGAACAGAATCTAAATAGAGGATATGGCAAAGGCAACATTTCACTGGAAAATAGGAATTGCAGGAAGTAAAAAGGGCCCTTGTGAATTTCAAATTCCATAAAAAGGGAAGAAAAGGCAAAGAAAAGATGGAACCTATGAAAAACATTTGGTGAAAGAATATTTTTTTCTTTTTTATCAAAGGTGCCATGCCAGTTTCCACCTAGGGATTAAAACAAAAACACGGGAAATAAGATTCATTGCGAGAATAAAAGTAGATTCTCTCCTGTTTTGTTTCTTTATCCTTGATCATGAATAGAAGTGGATTCTAAGTAATCTGCTTTCATCTAGTCATGAAGAACAGGACTTCTTGAATATTTCTTCACCTGTTCATCATTGATCCAAAGATTAACCAGAAAAGAAAAGAAAATGCAAGAAACTTTAAGTGCTTATATTCTTCTTGTCACCCTCACCATTGAAAAAATGCATACATTCGAGATTTCGTGGAAAATTCCAAATTCAGACTCCCTTCTTCAGTCCAAATTCAACTGCTACATCCCCATTAAGGGCTTGATTGGGAACGCGGCTGTGGCTGCGTTCCTAAAAAATTTTAAAAAAATTTAATATGATTTGTATGTTTTGGATCGTTTTGATGTACTGATGTCAAAAATAATTTTTAAAAAATGAAAAAACATCATTGGCATGTATTTTAACACGAAAAGTTATTTGAAAAGTACCCACAACCACACTGTCAAATACGTTCTAAACCACATGATCCTATGCAGATCTCAGAAACTATACTTTAGTACCTCTCTTGGTCTTTTTCCAGCCTCTTCCATTAATTACGCAAGTAAAACACTAACCATTTCTCACCCTTCTTGTTCTTCTTCAAGGCACTATATCTCTCCTTTACTTTTATCTGCTGGTTTTCATATATACCCCTCCACAGCCCAATACGCTTCTTCTCTTCAACTGCTTTAATAGTAACTCTCCCATGCCATCATTTATGTCTAACATGCAGTCAATTGAATCCATGTTCAGGTTCTGCTTGAACTCAATGGAAAAATCTTTAAGCCCCTTATTATTCCTGCTTACTTGTTAATGACCTTGAAAATCTTGGCAAGGCTTTTCATCTAAAAGAATTAAACTGTTCACATTACAGTCAGGTGTATAGAAGTTCTTCAAAAGATGATGACTACAAGGGTTATGAATTGGGTACAAGGATATCATTTGGCATCCCTCATCCTGTTCCAGATTATCTGTAATGAGTGCCAAAAAACAAATGGAAATTGTGTCAATGGGTTGAAGTGCATATGCCACCCTCGAGATTGTAGCAAGTTTCATCGTCTATTATCTCTCAAATATTTGATATTTTAGTCTGTTTTCTTGTTCATCCAGTTTTTAATGGTTTTAATGTTGATTTCGCAGAAGACAAGGTAATTTCAATGGCAGGATCAACTAAGCCTATTGTCAATATCCTCTTATCTGCACTTCCTTTCTATGTCCTTCTTGATGCAAGATGACTTAAAACTGTACAAACCTGTTCTTGAGTTCTTTTCACATTCCTGTTGTAATAAAGATCTACCTGCCTCTCCATACCCTTCCTCTCTCAAGTTTACACTGCGCCTAATCATGGCATTTCCCATGAATGCATAATTCTAGATGGGGCATATCACGAAACGGACAAGGGGAACCAGCTTAAGATAAAATTTAATTCAGGAGGTGACTGGAAGAAAAGGAGATGACTAATGATGTAACAAATCTAACATTAAAGTCATGCTTAGTGATAAAGTGACCGCAGTGATAAAGATACAGACCATGTAGCTGGCCCCAAGCGTCAAAAATGGCTGTAGGTGCAACTTGCAATGGCACACATGCACAAGTTGCCAAAACAACATTAGTCATGATTAAGCTGGTGCCTGGTGCTGTCAGAACTATCGAAAGAACAACTTGAAATTAATCCATCCAACAAAAAGAAACCAACCTTAAACTGTGCATAGAAAATACCTCAAGCATATATGCACAGATATGCTGAGATCTGTGTCTGACTCTTATGGAAATGCAACAGCATGGTATAGTGCTGCGTACATATGGGAGCAGAGCAGCCCTCTCTGTACCTTGCATAGGTGAATGATACTTAAGAATGACTGAGCAATATCTTGCTGGGGGCAATAATTTGAAAGACATGAGAGGCATGTAGTGATGCATGGACTTGTTTGTTGATCTTTCTCCAACAATATTTATCCATTCCTGCTATCCTCTCCGGAGAAATCACAAGATATACAGCAGCGTATTAATTTACCATGCTTTTATCTAATGGATTTTATTTTATTTTTGGCTTTTCTGATTAATTTGCAAATGATATAGTTCTTTTATAAATAATGTATTAAAACATGAATTATAAACTAAACCCTAATGTTGTTTCTGTATTAATTTGAGTCATCTTGGGAAAAAAAATTGAACAAATAAAAACTCTCAACTAAATCCAAATAAAAATATATTTTGAATAATGAAATATTACTGATCTGAAAACAATATAACTTGCAAAACAATCTTCCTACGAATTAATTATATAAGAAAATGAAAAGGAAAAAAAATAATATTTGTTCCCAGAGCAACGCCAGATCGTTTTACTAACATTAAATATTAACCAATAAACGACCATCGTTTTCGTGGAAAGAATAATATTTAGCATTCCATGGCCCAATACTGCTCTAATCTGGACTAGCTAGCCTCCCTGCACTTGAATTCTTCGATTTAGTTAGCCATTCTCCCAACAAATAATAGGTTCAAAGCCCACCTGTCTAAGCAAAAAGGGCCTCCCTGCTCTTAAGTTTTCAATCAAATAAATTAAAGAACCCTGGCTTTTGCGGGTAAAGTACGGTTGTATATTTTCAGTTCAGTTTAATTTTTATCTAAAATAATAATTAAATTAATTTTTTTTTTTAAATCAAAATTGTTTCAGACCGACTGATTTCGGTTTGTTTATTTTAGGATGAAAATTGAAACCCAACTTACTCATTTTCGATCCGGTTTCGGTTCAGTTCGGTTATTTTATATTAAAAACCAAAAACTATATTGTTTTTCAGGGTTTTTTTTTGTAATTTTCAATGGGTTTGGTTTCGGTTTGGCTCGGTTTTGGCTCAGTTTGGTTCGTTTTCAGGTTTATTAAACCGATACCGAACCGAACTGGTCAATTTTTTAAATATTCTAATTAATTTAATCAGGTTTTTTTATATTTATATTTTTTTAATTATTTTTTTATTTTCTTGATGTAATTAGTTTTTCCGTATTTTCTCTTTTTGATATGGCGGCTTACATTCCTGGCTAAGAGTACGGTTCTATTTAAAAAAAAATTATTTTGCTAGTTAATTAATTTTTTAAAAAAAACATACGGCATCGTTTACGAGAGTGATCAGCCGTAAGTCTCAAGAAATGGCATCGTACTGCATTCTAACAATACTAGGGAAGCCAATTAATGCACTTACAGCATTAAAGTGGATGGCCTTTGAACTAGGAAGTACGGAGATAGGCGGTGTGGTCTTCAGTTCTACGGTTTATAGAGTTATGACATGAACCAACAGTACAGACTCACACAGTGCCATGTCATGGGTTGACCGGCACTCTATTCGGTAAAAGTTTTCCTTGCCAGAATGGCAGAAAGCATGCTCTTAATGATTATATATGCAAGCAACCCAAAGTTACAATTCAAGAAAGCATATTTTAAGTTCTTGCCCCCACCCCTTTTTGTTTTTCAATTACGTGCCCATGATGATTTCCAGTTTTTTGTCAAGAACTTGGACAAAATGAGAGAAATTTTGCCAAATATTGACTGGGATTTTATTTGGATCTCGTTTTGTGCCGGTGTGCCTAGCAGTATTGAATCTGAATGGCAGTTTTTGGCTAAGTTGACGGTCCCTCAAGAAATAGTAGAGGGGGTGTAAATTTCGCTCTTTGGTTTTTGCAAGTGCCCACAAGACTGACAGCTTTAACCGACTTTACTTTCGTTGGCGATCAAATTGAGAGAGACATTAAATTCTCGCATGCCTGATGTCATGACCACATAGTGCTCTGAGATGCTCCATAAACAGCATTGGAATTTACTGTCAGAAGGACAATATGATGTCGTTAAGAAATTTAAGAGGAATTGGACCTTCCTTGTCACTAAAAAACAAGAAGAATCAACCTCGCCGGGGAATAGGAGAAACTTGTTGGAAGCAACATGAAGATGATGGATTTCACAAAGCAAATCTGGCCTAGCTAGCTACCATTCTCGTCTTCATAAACTTTTCCCTTTTCCAGTCCCCTTTCCTCTCCTTTTTGCTTTACCAGTCCGTTTCTAGACGTGTCTATGTGTTATGATGTTCTCTCTTTTTTTCGTAAAACACTTTTATGTCAGTAAAATATTAAGAGATACCCAAAGTGCCTTATGGATCACGGTTGTGCGGTAAAAGATCCTCACCTCCTCTGACTCTGTAATCAAGGAGTGATGTACTGTAAAATGTCCAAGAGTTGTGCGAAATCCACTGTCATGAAAATGGAACTTTGCCTGTCCAAACAAAGACAACGGTTTTAATGGCAGGCCAGATGGTAATACGAGGGGAACATTGAAGTCTTGGTACCCTGTCTTGAATAATTACAAGCTTGGATGTTCCAATTAATTGAATTATAATGTCGAAAGCTTGGATTGAATTTGTGGGGCAAAGTTCTTTGGAATCAAATTGAATTGAGTTGAGTTGACTCGTGTCTAAAGATCACAAGCTTGTTCCAACTTGGCTTAATTGCACGGCGCCAGCTTTAATTTCAAAGCTTTAACTGCCCCAACATTTATACAGCAAAAATGTGGATCCCAGCCCATAAAATTCAGAGAGGTGAGAATGAATTTCTCAGTCTAATTTTGACTCTTGAAAAAAATCATAATTCCTACTTGAAGTTAAAAGCATAGCAATCTGTGATGTTGTCAAATGAACCCATAGTAATTAGTATTGTCCTCGTACGCTTACAAGTAACGACATAAGCAGTAACAGGAGAACGCTGTACGATGTCAGACATTTACACCTTGGGGTCTTCAAGTACACAGGAGAACAGAGAGAGGACTAATCAGTTATGTGGTGCATAACCACAGCAATTAGCGTTAATGATATCATGGGAATGATCCGAGAGATGTGCTAATGGTTTGTATTTGGGATTTCTAATGTTTACCCCTCGAATTTCAAATCCTAAAGGACGAGATGGCGATTTAGGACGAAGACTGTACGAGGAAAGATAGCGCAAGATTTGTTCGGCGTCCCGTTAATTTTCATCGATGCAACTTGCTGGTTGATCATCCGAAAAATCATTTGAAAACTATATAGAATATCCTAACACATGAATAAAAAAAAAATTATGTTGTAAACAAGTATGATCTCCATTTATGTTGTGAATTGATCTATTACAGCAGAAAGCAAGGATCCAGGGCTTGTCTTAAAGGCATGGTTGCGAGAACTTATTTGGAGTTCGACTTGGTTGAAGACTTGGATTGAGATCAATCCATGACCTTTAGGAAAAATCACCAACAAAAACACAAAACAATTTTCTTAAACTAAAAAAAAAGGGAAATCCATAAATGGTAAAAATGTACGAATCATTATCATGATATTCAACTTTATTTTATCATTTTAAGGCCAAAAAAGCAATCTTCATCGATATTCTTCACAATCTCCTTGGTGCCCTAGCCTTTTGTCTCCCCTTGTAGCTAATTCGAAACTTCCCATTCACTAGCACTTCAAATTTTAGATATCATATAATTTGGTCTATGCCATCCTTAGCCTAGAAAAAAGAAGAAAAATCGGTCTAAAAAAACAAAGAAAGAGAGACGGACAGATAAAATTAAGAACCAACTAGTTAAATTTTTATATCTGAATTTCACATTTCTGCTTCTGAACAACTAAAATTATTTCTTATATGATCACAAGAATTCAATTATCTATGCCTTTCAAGATGAAAGGAAAACCAACACAAAAAAAAAAGCCTGGATGAAGTTAGTGAAATTCCCTTCAAGGGCTCTTACTGGCATAAATCAACAAAGAGAATTCAACTCTTTCTTGATCTTTCTGCACTAACTTCTCCTCCAACCACAGTCTGCTATCCATTCCACTTCTTGTCCTGAACATGAAAACAGCATAGCCAGAACCAGGATTATAGAACCAGTCATGGACATCCCACAACAGATCAACAAGCAATCCATCAAGAAAAATTGTCTGGTTGCCTCTAAAATTCCATTGCAGCCTCTTTACACGAATCACTGTCTTCTTATCAATACATACAGATAAAACTGGATGCTTCAAGCCTTCATTTTCTCCACTACATCTGATCACGATGTCATGTTGAATTCCTGTGTCACAAAACTGTGCCTTCGTAGCATATAAAGTATTGCCTGAACAATGCTCTTGCCTTGAAATGAGAGTGACTTTAGCAATTGGGGTGCTGCTAGTTTTGAACTTCTTGGTCAAAGTTTCTTCTCCTACATCACCCAATATCAGGCCTATTTCTGAATCAACCATGACCAGGACATAAAACCCTTCAACAGGTTCAGGTCCTAACTCATATTTAGCAGAAGAAAGATCCCAGAAGACTTCGATCTTTACAGTATCAGATTCAATCAATTTGTTGCCTTTCATCTTTCTAAAGAGCCTGGTATTTGTGCTGAGTTTGAAAGAAGTTGAAGGGTCATTGCCAAATTTAATGATGAGGCCTTGAGTAGTGTGGTTTTTGCACCAAGACACTTTGGCCAAGAGTTGTTTTTTAGTTGAGAGGATGATTTTATAGAAGCAAGAGACTGCATTTTGGACAGATGGGGTTAGGCTTGGAGAGATACAAGCATTGTTTGAATAACTAGAACATGAAGAATGAGAGACTTGTATGGCATTTTCACTAAAACAAGAAACTGTATCTCTCATTGTAAAGATCAAGAACAGTTCTTTCGATGAAGATATGGAATAAACTTCGATTGGGTTCTTCAATATGGAGAGAGATAGGGAGGGGGAGAGAGATCTGAGAGTTAAGAGAGATGGGAGCTTCTCTTTTGGCTAGTGGTAAGAAGAAAATGTTTAGTTTAAAAGCTGACCAGGGTAGGTGCTTTTTTGAACTCTCTTTTTAAATTTTTTTACAAGGAAAATTCGTTTTACAAGGATAGAGATATGGAAAGGCAGGCAAGAAAACCTCTCTTTCTCTCTCCCACCTTAAATTATACATCTGTAAGAAAGGAGAATTGTTTTTATTAAAAAAGACGAAGAAGAAGAAGAAGATTGAGGCAGCAACCTTCATGGTTTCTTTGTTTAATCACTTTTGCCAGTTCATATTTATATATATATATATATATATATATATATATATATAATAATTAAATAACAAAAGGAGAAAGAGGGCAAAGGCATACTTAAAAGAGGTTGGACCTGGACCTGGTCTGAATACCATACCAGCATCATTTGCGAGTCTATGAAGTGACCATGGTTTGCCCTTAACTCCATTCCTAGGCTTTAACGAGAGATATAAAGAGAAAGGAATAATTAAAAGAGATAAATTAGTGAGGGATTTTAATATTAATCATGATTTTTTTAATGAGGATTAATATTTTGAATAACGAAAGACCAAAAACTCCTTTTAATTACAGGAGGGGAAGGGAGATTAATCATAAATTCACAGTAAAACATCTTGGGTATTATGTGATGGAACAATACTTGTGGGTGAATTTCTGCTAGAGAAATAAATTGTCTGGATAGGCAATGACCCACCCGCCAACTGCCACTCCCTGCTCACCTCTGACTAGTTTAAAAGCAAGGGATAATGAAAATTCAAAGCAAGAGAATATTTGTGGGAGAATATTTTAATCAGTGATGATATTGCATGTTATAAGATTAAAATGGTGTTTAGTAGATGATAGATATTATTTTTTAAAATATTTTTTATTTAGAAATATATTAAAATAATATTTTTATTTATTTTTAAAATTTATTTTTAATATTAACATATCAAAATAATATATATAAAAAAAACAAAAGACAAGAAGCATGCTTTTGTGTTATGGACCACAGGATGGTCTGGTCTGGTCCTACAGCAAGGGCATATTCCCTTATCATGAGAAGCAAACTGTTGTGTTGAAGGATGTTGAATCTGCTCTTCAAGAAATGTTACAAAGGATCTTGTTTTTATTATTATTATTATTATTAGTTTAACGTGGGTGCCCGGGCCAGTTTACGCGCACCTTGACTAATCTCTCATACTCTGAAGTTAACGACTATATAAGCCTCCAGTGGCCATCATATAAGCATCCACAAGTCTCGAATCTGAGACCACAGAGAAAATAAATATCTTGATCCCAAACTCTTACCACTGTTGTTATTATTATTAGTGTCTAGCATCCCATCAAGGCATTTGCGATTTTATGATTTCTCTTCCTTGTGTTTTTTTTTCCATTGTCTAGACTATACACTAAAAGGTAACTTTTTTTTTTTTCTCACCCCTTTTAATTTCAGGTGATGATTGACTTAGGCCTTAAGTTTGTTCAGGTGAGATGATCAAGTGACGACTTCTACCACATCAGAAAACACCCATCATGTTTGATTATTGAAATTTTTTATGGTCCTACTACCACATCAAGTTTCTATTTTAATTTTTATGGTCTAAACACATGGGAAAAGGCTTGTCGATTAGTTAGTAGTGCCCTAAGCTGATTGATCCATCATCATTAACTCGTAATCCATCATGCGTGGCTAAGGCTTTGAATCTTTCTGCAAGTCACAACTTTATTCCTGGTTTGGTTACCGAGAAAGATGTATTCCAAATTTCTTTTATAGCATTAATCCCAGCATTAGGTAGCTGTCGAAGCACCTAAAAACGTCAGGAAACGTGAGAGAAACAATCATGAAGAACACAAAATCCCACTGAGATGGAGTTCTTCTCTTTTGGCTTTACGTGATTCCAAGAAATCCTCACCAACCCAGATCACCATTTGCATGGAAAGGTTAATCATTTGGGTTTCGAACCATAATTTACAGAAATGGAAAGGTTAATCTATTGGGGTTTGAGCTATAATTTACAGCAACGTGTAGATTTTAATCAGAACTCGGTTGGGAGTTGGGACCACATCAAATTCACATGAACTACTTTTTTTTTCTTTATTTGCATGCCCATTAGTGCTTTGAGATTGGCTTACACTTTAAGAAGCTTCACAGAAATCATACAGCAATAATGAAGGAATTTTTTAAGAACAAGTGGCTTGTAGCCTGCTCATTGATTAGTTAGTTATAGGGAGTGAAATAACAGTAGATGAATCTATTCTTGCAGGAAAGGAAGTGTCATATCATGCTTGTTGCAACTTGCAGAATATAGAGCCCACTGTTTTCTGAAAGCTTTGTAGTGTGCGAGCCTAAGAGATTGGAGGGTTGAAGAGAACATGATGCTGAGGAAAGTTTCAGAATAGAAGGGAATATATTTGTGGCTGTTCGACTATACCAAATTCCTGCTAATATCACTAGATGTTGTCCTCTTGTATATACGATCTGCTCGCACATAAAATGGGTATGGAGAGGCTCATAGTTTTTTACTATACAGTTGCCAGTAACTAGCAATGCTCATGAAAATGGAGTCAGAACTCAGAACTGGACAACATAGCATAAATCTTTGTATAGCAACTGATAAAGTTGCTGCTGTCTCATATTTGACTGTACTGCTCAACTGCAAACAATTCCCTAAAACAGAGGAGTGATAAGCTTAATCTAACCACACTGAGAGCTGACTTCTACACAATTTGCTTCTTGGTCATCATGACAAGAAGCTGCTAATAAAAAATTGTGCTGTGAGCTTTGATCCCAAAACCCTACTAATAAACAAGAAAAGTGTCAGTAACTTGAACACTTTCCCTCTTCCTTCTCTGCATTATCTTATTCACACCTCCATAGCCTCTCATTTATTATTTCCCTCTGCTAAATCATCACATGACATGCGATTTTAGTTCTCCAAGCTAATTTGCATTAAAAATAATGAATATAATAATAGAGAAAGAAGTAGTAAAGGAAATTTGTATATTAGTAGCATCATGTGGGAACAGAGAATCTGATAGGTTTGTTGTTTCTGGGAAGTTGTTGAAGGTGCACTTCCTGTTAACATCAATCATGAAGTAGAACCAACGAAAGTGTCACTTCCTATTCCATATTAATTTTTTGCCCCAGTTTTTTAATGTCACTATTGGATTATTCATAGTTACAAAACTAAAAAAAAAACATCATTTTAATTTTAAATAAAATAAAAAAATATCCTTAAAAAAATCAAATTATATTTTAAATTAATTTCCATCTAGTTTTTTAAAATCTAGTATAGGGTAAATTTCTGTCAAAGAACCATCTCAATCCAATAACTTAAGTTGTTAGGTAAGATTCTAAGATATGATTTATATTATTCTCTAGCACACCTCTTCAAATGAAAGTCTTTTGGGCTTGAAACTTACACAGGTTCACATTACTTTTAAATTAATTAAAAAAATCATATCAAATATCCTTAAAAAAATCAAATTATATTTTAAATTAATTTCCATCTAGTTTTTTAAAATCTAGTGTAGGGTAAATTTCTATCAAAGAACCATCTCAATCAAATAGCTTAAGTTGTTAGGTAAGGTTCTAAGATATGATTTATATTATTCTCTAGCACACCTCTTCAAATAAAAGTCTTTCGGACTTGAAACTTGCACAGGCTCACATTATTTTGTACTTAATTTTTATCAAATAAATAAATAAGGTGAGATTCGAACTCGTGATCACTAGGTCATCAAGACTTTGATATCATATCAAAAAATTATCTCAATTCAATAACTAAAATTTCATAATATGATTTATATTATTTTCTAACTATTTTTTATTACTTTTCTAGCCAAGTTTAATATAGTCAACTCTTATGTCATATCATTTAGACGTCAAGTTTCTTGCATTCAATGTACAGACACATTGTACATAAATATCTCACAAACTTATTTTTATATACAAATGATTGCTTGAAAACGTGAAATAACGCATTTGATATTCATTGTGGAAAAATTTGATGTAGAAAAAAAAAAGATTCAGCTGAATATCAGATCCGTGAACACTTCTTAGTGCCACGTTAATAGAGAATACTTCTCAACGTAAATTCAGCAAATTGTGCCTCGTGGACTAATTTAAGAACTAGTTTTCCATTCTTTTTCGCCATCTCCATAGAATACATCAACATCTGCTAGAGTACCACAATCTAACTCTTACTTAACGAGTCGCATAAAGTTGGTGACTTCAAATTATTGACCTTGAACACAAGACAATAATTGCCACATGAACTGATAAACCTTGAAAAAAGAAAAACATGTTGCCCAGGGAGAATACAATGTTACAACAGAAAAATAAGACTCCAATTGCTCTCTATGTTAAAAAAAAAAAAAAAAGTAGAATATGATGATGAAATCCTGAGGGGCGTAGCTTAATTGGTCAGGTCCTGGATTTGCTTCCCAGAGATTATCAGTTCGAGTCTCACAAACCTCAAGACCACTGGAAGCTTACATGGTCGTTAACTTCAGGAGCAGTGGGATTAGTCGGGGTGCGTGCAAGCTGACCCGGACACCTACGTTAATCTAAAAAAAAAAAATAGAATGTGATGAATATTAGAAAAACATGCTTGTACATGTGCTCTCTTTGTGGATGATACACTATCAGAATTTTTTAAATTTACCGATAAAATATTATGTCAATATTTATACTTGCAATCCGTCAGTATGAATTTTCCTGCCTGGCTCACGGGTAGAAATGATTCGTCAAAAAAACTCTCTTCGATAATTTGTGGTATGTCGGTAAGTCTGTCAGTAACAATTTTATCGATGACTTTACTGGAAAAAAAAAGCATGCTGAAAAAAAAAATTATTTGCTTTATTATGCCAGTATTTCCTCAATGAATATAACATATCACCAACATAAAAACTGTATGTCATTCCATCAGTGATTTTTTTTATCTGTCGGTATTTTCTTTGGTGAATTTGACATATAATCGGCAAACAAACCATCTGTTATTCTGTCGGTGAATAAATAGTGGCAGTAGCGTTTGTAGCAATTCTTTTTCAACTCTCTGAAATATACCGACTAACTTAGGCTGTCGATAATCCCATTAGTAATAATTTAGAATTTTTTAAAAAAATATCTATTAAAAAAATATAAAATCAGTGGCATTTGCAATAATTCTTTTCCAATTCTCTAGAATATACTGATAGACTAACCCTGTCAGTAATAATTTAAAAATATTTTAAAAAATCTATTAAACACAAATAGAAAATAATTAAAATAAAAATCAAATATTTATTACAAATTTAAATATGTATAAGTTCAAATACAATTAATCTAGAATAGAGACACTAAAAGAGAAGGAGGTGGTGGGTCTTTGTCGGGACTGTGTGGCAAATAAGAGAAAGCACATGTATCACTCGTCTTGATCTCATCTCCATTATCAATCAACGGAGTTCGACCATCTTAACACCAAGTCGTTTATAATCATCAATAAAATGGGTTGTCCGAACTTGAACTCACTAGTCTAAAATTGTCTCATCACGTAAAGGGCGTTGAAATCTTCTAAATGCCACCCTGAAAAGCGGTGTTTAATTGTTAGACAACCTCGCATGCATTACCTGAATAACACAAGAGTCGTCCACACGCAGCAACATGTTGCACGTACTACCAAGTTTTTTTAAATAATATTTAATATATGTCAATTACAATAATGCCCCTGAACAACCTTCAAATTTACATTAAAACCAATATAAAATTATAAAAAAGCCCTTGTAAGAGAGTTATCTTGATTTTGTCTTTTAGAATATCAAAGTAATTATATTATTTTGAGAAAAAAATGAAATGACCAAAAAGCCCCCAAATGAAAGGCATTATATTTTTTTATTCTAAAATTAAAATAGTAATTTTAATGTGCCAAAAAAAAAGAAAATAACAAGTTTAACTTGTACAATATGTCATAGATAATTGTATCATTATCCCCTCCCCTGTGGCTAGTTCAATAGTTTTTCTATTCAAAGATAATTTCATAATTATAACATTACAATAAATAGTGTCATACTGTCATGAGTCTCGGTGGAAAGTTACTTCTCGAGTAAAATTAGTTTTACTATTCTTGTGAATTGCAGGGACGTCAGCAGGTAAGCCCAACTGTTTTAGAATTGAATACTGCACATTTCACAAAAGTTGCTGTCACTCCATGCAAGCATAGAACACTTCAGATGAACCCTAAGGGTACAACCGTACAAGTGGTTAACAAATATCCCCAATTTCCTGTACAAATTCACCTTCCCCTAGCATTTGCATCCTCCTGTAGCTTGTTTTTGGATTTCTCCAGCTCTACCATGATGGAGTGGACGCAGGTGCAAACTAACCTCACAAGCAAAGAAGCCCTATGTCTCTTTCCTCTACAAATTATATGTAAAATGACAAAGGACCATGCTCAAGTTAAACACAATATCTTCCAATTCTGACCATTTGTGCCCTAAGAAAAAACCTCAAACTTGCTCTTCAAAGCCGATTTTCTTGTTCTGGTGGACTGCCAAGTTCATTCTACTACCAAACAGTAAAAAAAAGAAAAAAAAAAGACGAGCAATATTCACTAAATTATGCATTCCATTTCATAAATATAAAAGAAAGAGAGGAGGGGTGAAAAGGAGTGACCTTCAGAGGACGTGGTGACTTCAGTTGGGGTTTTGGATTCAAGGCAAGCAGAAGCAATGGCTCTGTGTACAGGAAAAAGTGAGCTCAATTCTCGACGCGCCAATCTTGAGGACGAAATGCGCGAATGACAACGGAGGGTCAAATTGGGAAGACGAATTGAAGAAAATTGAGAAACCGAAATTCATATTGTTAACGTGTGATCTTTTTTTTTTTTTAATTCAACGCGTATATCTTTGGATTAACTTACGCATCAATCTATTGTTCAAGACATAACTCATGAGGCGCGCAAGCTAGTCCGTACATATCGAGTTATCAAAAGGTTTGATACATTCAAAAAGAATAAATTATTATAACTTCAAGGATCGAACTTAGAAAGTCGAAGGAAGTAGAACTCCTTGACCATCGAATCAACCACTTAGAATTTCAAAATTACAGCAAACGATTTTTACTATACATCATTGCTGTGGCCTGCTTTAGGATTGGTATTTTTTTCGGGATGAAATTATCATTTCAAGTTAATACCAAAACTATACATTTTGACAATTAAAACTCTTCATCGTCAATTGTTGATCTAGTAATGGGTATTGACCATCTTCCCAGATGAGCCGTGTAATTTATACACCGGATAGTCCCCCTACCAGTAGGTCCATCAGGAAAGTCCAGGACACTAATGCTCCCGGCGTCGAGATGGAATAATCCCATCCAGTCTTCGGTCAGATTTAGGCAGTGCCCCATTAATGCAATGTGAATGGCAGGATCACCAACTGCAACCACAATCTTTTCGGACTTGGATTCATCAGACAATTCATTTAACAGAGATTGCCAGGCTTTCCCAGACTGTTCCCACAGTGCTGATAGTGCTTCATCCTCAAATCTATTTAAGAATCCAGGCTGAAGTGGTGGAACCTCAGTTGCATCCTGTGGAGATTATAAAGAAGAAAATTACATGGACAATCGCATGCTAACACAGTGAAGTTAGTTACTTGCATGGCTTTGGATTAAAACATAGCAAAGTGGCAAGATCATGCATGCATTCTTTTGAGACTCAGCATCCAATTATTTGGCATGCTTGTTTAGTTTCTTACAAAATTCTACTCGGAATAGTCATAATATGCCAAAAGATTTGCTTCATATCTTGCCTTGTTTGATAGTTGAAGGATGTCTCTGACATCAAGTTCCTGGATCTGTTTCATCTCTACACACCGCGGCACACAGTCAGCACCCAAGCAATCTGCAGCTTCTTGCACCTGTAATTGAGTAAGCTGGTCATGGCTGGAAAAAAAACTCGGCAGTGAAGCTAAAATACTCCTCGACAAGTCAAATCTCAGAACCAACTCATTTTCCCACTATGTATATTCAACATACTGACTCGAGTACGGAGGAAGAGCTTACTCTGGAGATAGTCGTTGCCATCTCAACACTAGCATTCTTAGGACTGCTGACTATGGTGCTCACATTCAGATCAAGAAGCAGTTCTGCAGTTTTCTGGGACTGTCAAGGGTTGTGAAAAGAAATTCAGGACATGGCATTGTGACAACTATTATGTACTGTTATATGGATGAGGTACCTGTATAATTCCAAGCATGCTCATTGGCTGATTCCCAGAATTTGAAAAGGTAGCCTGGAAAACATTGAAGGGGTCAAATATCCCGTCAAAGAGACAAACCAAAATTGCTGCAAAGTAAGACCAGAAAAGTTCACATTAACTCTCAAATGATCACATTAACTTGCAGGCAACAAGTGTTTTCTTGTATTGAATGAAATGTCATCTTCAAAGTTCAATAGCGGATTCCACGAAGCACCAACTCACTCCCTACATCAAGCATCATTGGCTACTCTTAGCTTGTTTAGATATGCTGCATGCTTGCTGTAGTGCTATGTGCGTGAGGCTAGTGTTTTTTTGTTTTTACTTGAACATATTCATTTCCACACGACAGCATGCAGTTATTTTGATATTACATTAACTGTTCCCTTCAACACAATATTTCAAGTGTAGAAGTGCTCAAATTTTCTCCTGACTCTTCCCAGTCATAAACTCAAGAAATATAATGCATCTCCCACCCTAACTATCGATGTTACAGAATCCAATATCTCACTTATGATAAGACTACAAATATCGACCTACACCAAGTCCAAGAGGAGACGAGCACTCACTGTGTTTCCTTTACTATCCTACCGCAAGCATTGAGCATATCTACTTAGACAACTGATCAAGAAAGAAGATGGAGGCAACATTAGCAAAAACATTGTCTATGATCGCTACAAACCTCTGTACCACCCTGTGTAGTTCCATGAGAAACGAGTATGATCCGCTTACTGGTTTTTCTGCCTGCAGAACTTCCAGCAGCAACAGGTGAATTGGGTGTCTGCATCAATATTTCAATAGAATTAAACAGATAAAGCAACATGTTACAGAAACCATATAGTATAGCTAGACTTCTTGTTAAACTACAAAAATAAATTGTGTGCAAGATATCACTATAATCTCACATAAGAACTAGGAATTGTTTAACTTGCAATCACTACAGCATTACTAGGGAGCGTTTTGCTGAATCATTCGTCAAAAAATGCATTTTACAGAATCCTTATCAATCATTTCAAGATCCCATAAAGAGTAGATATCAAAGGGTTGCCTTCCTAGAGTCGTTGTCCAATGTCACAATTGGTTGTAGAATTCCATACAAATTGAAGTTCGAAACATGCCTATTTATTTTCCCTTGAGATTAGTTACAGTGACATGTGCAACATTATACAAGTCTTTATCATTAAACTTGTAGCGTACCTGATTTAAACGATTAAGACAAATATAAGGAGATCCATCTCCCCCATCAACTCGTGGGGCGAAATCCAGCACACTCACACCACAATTACTCTGAAGCAAAATCCTAAAATACTCCGTCCCTAATCCTGATTGCACAATAAAAAACATAAACGCAAAATCTAAATCCTCTTTTTCTTCAGCATTACAAATCACAAAACACAAACAATATACAAGTACCAACCAATAGCTGTAGCAACAAGAGCCTGATTAACAGCGTTATGAGCAACCACAAGAACAGACCTACTTTCATGTGCAAGAATTTTATTCCAGCAATTCCTCGCCCGCCCCCACAACTCCCTCACAGGAAAATGGCCATCAATATTAAAATTCGAAGCATCAACTTGCCATTGCCTAAACGCTGCTCCGAACTTCTCCTTCCCCTCATGCTTCAATAACCCCTTTTAAATTTTTTAAAAAAATATATCAATTACTATATTATTCCAAGCATTATTTTTTAATAAATAAAACAAATTTTAAAAAACGACTCACTTGAAATGAATAAAGATCAATTTCTCTCAGATCAGAATCCGTAATCATGTTCACCTTTCGCGATCCCCATATGATCTCCGCCGTTCTTTTCGACCGAATCAAAGGACTGAAAATGAATCACAATTAACCACAGAACTCATCACAAAAATTAACGAAAAAATAGAAACAAAACGACAACTAAAGCTCGATAAACGGCATCGCAGAGGGGAGAGACCTGGAGAAGCAAACATCGAAGGAATCATCGATGAGCATTTGACGAGAGGTCTCGGCTTGAGCCTCGCCTTTCTTAGTCAAAACGGAGAAATCAGAGCTGCCTTGGATCCGTCCTTCTTCATTCCACGTGCTTTGCCCGTGACGCACAAGAATTACTCTCTTTGCTGCTTTGATTGAAGGAAACGGTGTCGTGGAGTAGAGCTCGGAGCTCAATAAGTTCTTTTCATTCGATGTTTTTTCCTCTACAGCTTCTTGGATGCTTGAGGATGAAGATGAACGGACTGTGAAGAGAAGACGGTGGTTTCCGTGGTGGATGAGGCTGCGGTTGTGGTGGTGGAGGAGGGGAAGAGACGGAGGAGGTGAAACTGAAAGCATTTGCAAGATTTTCTTGTGTGGGTTTCGTTGTGATTAGTCTTGGCGCTTATTTGTGTTCGTTTTGTTGGTTGAGTGGTCAGTGATTACCGTTGCTAGTGTATCCAAATAGAACGAATGACACGTGTCCCAAATGGGAAGATTTTTCCTTTTCAGTTCGAAAACATTTTATTTCGAAAAAAAATAAAATTAAAACACTTTAAACTGTGATTAATTATTAGCATGGTGCCTGATTAATTTTGTATTTGATGTTAATCTGAATGACAATCCAGCTTGATTGATAACTAAAAATTCACTATTTCAACAAAACTCTTTGATAGACCGGGATAATATTCATTTAAATTGGATTCTTTTTCATATGTTTTTGTACAAAATAAATAATAATAAATTGATGTTTTTTTTAATTATTTTAAGATGAATTTATTTGATATCAAATTTAATTGATTCCATTTCACTGTCCAAGCAAATGGCTACGAGGTTCTTTCAAGGAAAAAAAGAGGAAAAGAAAAGTTTCGAGGTTGCCAAACAGAACCTATTGCATTTGCCAGGCAACAAAGAAAAAGTTGCAGAAACGCACAGTGAAAAAGATAGCTACATATGCAAGGAATATACTTGGAGTACAATTTTCATAAATACCTGCCTGTCACAGCAAAGAAATGAAAACAGGGCACAATCTTATCCCTCCATGAGTGACCTTGACAACAAACGAGCGCATCAGCAGAAATGCTGAAGCACCACCACCGCTATCCTTCTCACGGGATACGAGGCAAAAAAGAAGAAAAGAAAAACAGAGGGAACAAAGCAAAAATACAAACTAAAGAACTGGCTAACAAAATCACTCTTCCATTGCCTGATTTTTCTCGCTTTTTGGTTGAGAAACCTCGACTTTGATCTTGGGTAACGTGAGAGATTGGTCTTGTCGAAGCACTTGAGGAGCCTTGACCAAGTGAATCGACTGCTCCAATTCCTTTTGTGCCTCTCTCCGCTCCTTGCCTTTCCTGACCTTCAACCTGCCAAGATTTTCGATTAACATTGATAGATTCCAGAAAATAGCCGTAACATCTCATAAAGGAGATAATAAGGTGGATGTAGAACCTCTTCTCTATGTGGCTTGCTGCCCGGTCGGATCTGACCTTATCAATCTTCTTAATAGCCTTCAAAGTATTCTCAGCAAGATTCCTATCATATCTCTCAGGCCTATTTCGCTTTCTCTCAAACTCGAAGGTTGTATCCTTTTCCAAACAAGAAGGGAATGAGCAGCAGGACAAGCACAGTAACAAATCTGATGGGTTTGATTTTTCAATCCAAAGACAAAAGCAACTAAAGGCATAAACAAAAGTGAGAGGTGTCTCCTAACCTGTGTCATGTCCTTCCCATGCAACCTTCTATAGGCCTTGGTCCATTTTACTTTGCGAGGGTTCCTCTTCATTTTGAAGTTCTTGTGGCACTTGGATCTACAAAATCGAAAAATCTGCAAAAAAGGTTCAACTTGATGCACAACTTCTTTGACCAACAATATTATAGGTCAGATCAGTAATATAAATCAGAAACTAACTGGATGAACTGTCAAGCAAAATTTCACACGACAAAAAAAAATCCAATGGATTACAAACTAATAATATCCTTAATAACAAAACAAAAAACATTCTCCAAAGTAATAGCTAAACATTACACTAGATTTCAAAAATCTAACACCAATGCTGCAAGCTTCAATCAATTATTGATCCTCAAAACCACGAATCTTATTTTCAATCCCTGAACTAAGCTCTAATTTGATACAAAAACACTCACCTGGGATTACCAGCGACAAAAAGGTCAGCAAAATCTACCCAAACTACATGTCAATTTGGCGCATGAATAATAACAGATACGGCGGTGCTAACTCTTCCGAAACACCAATTCAACCACTAAAAGTAAACTCACTTATACTACAATGAGTTCAACCACTCAACATACAAGCGAAGCACACCGTAATTTCACGACTTAGAACTAACAATTTCATTCCCCTACACAGCCCAACAACTATTCACAACTATAAACCTCAAATTGATTAGTTTCAGTCCACCCTCAAATTGATCCAACAAAAATCATTTGCATACTAGGTTAATAAAATCCTCGTAAACCAGTATTTTACCTTAGCATCATTGCGGACAAACTGGATACCGTGCCCCGGGTATACAGTCGAGGAGCAGAACCAACACTTCTCCAACCTCATTGTGTCTCTTCTTTAAAAAAATATCCCCAATTTCTGAAGCAATAAATAAACCATATAAGAAATAGATTATTTCTAAATAATCCGTTAGCCACAAGAAATTGTCACATAACCTAAAAATTCTTTGCAATTTTTTACAGCAAGAAAATTAGTTAAAAACATTCAAAATCGTTATCGACAAAGATTAAGGTATTCGAGTAGAGATTAGTGACTTACCGATTTGAAGACTTCGCTTCGCTGTTGTCGGCGGCGGCTGCCGGTATAGCTAGTGAGATACCTTGATTCGGTGTTCTGGAAGAGAAGAGGGCAGGAAAACCCTACAAATAAGGTTTTAGGTAACCGCCGTTTTTTCTCTATTTATGATGGTCCCGATTAGTTTATAGGTTTACGAATTGGCCCCTCCAGGGATTTTTATTTATGAGGATGTCTTATGCTTTGTCAAGAGTAATTGACCCCCGTTTCAGCAATTCCTAACATTTTGGCCCTTGAGTTTTTATACATATTGAAATGGCCTAGTCCTCTTATTTTTAAATTGGACATTTTTGTTTTTACTGATGTATTGGAAATTGGAATTAGGTATTCATTTTTTTTTATTTCTCAATTTTATATCTTTTACCATATTAATTACACATTTGTTTTCAGATGTATTTAATTATTTGAAATTTTATTTATTCATTAGTTTTTTTTTCAGTTATTCAAAAGTCAAATTTACGACTCAATGCTCATCAATTTTATTTTTAGATTATTTTATTTCTCTCTCAATTATTTTTTTATAGATTTGGGTCTACATCTCAGCTTCAGCTACATGAAATGTATCCTTGTATTTGAAGTAAGATTGGCAAAAAACATGAGCCCAAAATCATAAATTGTAAGGTCAAAATAGAGCTCATTACTTTCGCATTACAGAGGTTAAGGTTATTGATTTAGACTTTATTTATTTTTATATTTTAAAAATGTTTTTGAAAAAAAATAAAAATTTTTTATTTTTTTAATTTAAATTAATTTTTTATATTTTCATATCGTTTTAATATGTTAATATCAAAATTAATTTTTTAAAAAATAAAAAATATTATTTTGATATATTTTTAAATAAAAAATACTTTAAAAATTAATAAATATTACACTTATAAAAGAATTATTAAATCTATAAAGATGAAAAAAATCCAATGCACTCACCACTAAACTGAGCCTGGGCCTAGGATGTCTACAAGATCCAATAAGAGAACACCCACAGGGCTGGATAACATTACACGAAGACCAAACCATAAATGAAGTCCTCGGAACACCCAAAATCAATTATTACACTCGGATGCGCTGTCCTTTAAGGATCTTTTCTTTCGTAACAAAACAACTTCTTTGTTTAGTTTTGCCCAGTTAACACGCATCACACGATCCTTTAAAGTTTTTTTTTTTTTTTCCTTTACTATTAGTGCTAATTCAAATACTGGAAGCTATTCTAAACCCAAAAAAAAATTGTTTTACATATGTCAGGCTGCCCATTGAGAAGACCATAAGAGATTTTAACAGCCTTGTTAATTGCCAAGCTCGAACGGCTAGTTGGTACTTTGGTAACGTCTGGCGGTCTGGGTCTGACTCTGGCTATGGCCACAGCTCCGAGCTGATGACAAAAGAGCCGTTGCTTTCTCACCTCCTGGGGGTCTACATTTATGCTCCTCTCTCTGTTTCCTGATAAATCAAGCATCTGAGAAGAGGACAGATAAAATAAAATAAAAAAAAAAACATCCTCATTTAAATTTATAACCTCGTTATTGGTTTTTTTTTTCTCCCAGGATATTTTATACTGCAAAATCAAGTAACGTGCTGTATGGAAAACTCATAAAGTACGAGACTGTTTGTCTACGCGGCTGCGGCTGCGTTTTATTTAAAACGTAGTTGGCAGTCGTTTGGTAATTAGAAAACTTACTTTACTGTACATGGGATCCACATTTTTTTGCGTTTAAAACGCTGGAAAGAAAAAGCAACGAAAACATGCTTTGCATGCACTGTAGAAACCTGCGGACAGTGCAATTCACTGCTGTTCAATTGTGAATTGCATTGTTCACGTGAAAAGTGCAATTCACTTGCACTGTTCGTGGTGTTTTTTTTTTTTTTTTAGTGTGTTAATTGTATTAATTTTTTTTAAAAAAAAAAACTAGTTTAGAGAATTAAATTCATTCGGGATGTGAACAATATTTTTTTCTCGAAAAACTAGTATAGAGTAAATTAAATTTACGCGCACAGTAATATCAATTTTATATCTGATAATATTTTATCTAATTTTATTACACGCTCAAAAAGTTATGAAAACTGTAGTTCTTATCGGATGAATTTTGGACGTAATGGAATTATAAATAGTTTAATGGAATAATAAAAAATATTTTATATAAAGTATTATTTTTTTCATGATGTAATAAGAGTAATTAATTTTACAATATTTAAATTTAAAACCATCAATATTAATATATTTTTTAAAAAATTATTTTATAACCTCAATTTCAAAAACATTCTTAACCAAACACATTAAACTATTTTTTCTTAAACCTCAATTTTAAACACAGTTTTAACCAAACACTTATTTTTTCAAACTAACCTCAACTAAAAGTACTTTTTATAAAAACAATTTTTTTTAAACCACAACCACAACAGCTATCGCAACACCAAAAACACTCTACGAAACACGTGCGTGGACGTTTGACCAGTTATTTGTGGAAAAAAATCAGTGTAAGGTTTTCTCCGTGTATAGCATGTAAATTGCGCATTGGATTTTCCTTCTGTGCTATCACTATTTAAAACTTCTCCATCGGGCTAGAGAATCTCGGGACTGGATGGAAAATAAGTAACTCGTTACAGCATAAAGATACTAAATTTGCATGTGGGTGTTTGAACTGATATGTGGGTGAATAAATTATAAGATATTACACGTCTTATAACTTGGTTATATATTATATTGATTTTATTTTTATAAATATATTTAATTTATTAATAAAAATTTATTTATATTTAATATTCATCAAATATTTTACTAGTAAATTTAGAGTAAACCACTAAATAATGTCATAAGTTATCTTATGTAGAGAATGTTATGCTTTCATCTTGCAACATGTTATCCTAATCAAGGGTAAAATAAGTGGATATTGAATATAACAAGAACTATATGAAGGTATTTAAGTAATCAAGACAGAATTCATCATCACATATGAATTAAAAAAAATATTTCATATATTCTCAAATAGTACTCGTTATAAATCCTTATACGAGGTGGAATAAGATTTGAAAAGAGTTTCAAATTTTATTTATATAATCAATGACTATAGTGTTGAGGATAAATATAATTTGACATAGTACTTGTTATAAATCCTTGCGCGGGGTGAAATAAGATTTTAAAATAATTTCAAATCTTAATCAAATAATCAATGACTATAGTGTTTATGATAAATATGATTTGACATAATAGACACACTTCATACTATAATGTCTAAATTGAAACATTGTTGATGAATGAATAATAATTATACTGAGAAATTGATCAGTAAAAGGTTAAGTCAAATCACTTATGACTTTTCTATTATTTGAGAAATCATGACAAGTTATTAGACACTGTACTTGATCTTCAAATATAAATCAATTAATTGTTGAATTGATAATAAATTAATTTATTTAATCATATTCTATTCTAATTGAGATTTATATTTGAGTTAACTTATTAGAGAACCTAATAGATCACAAACTTAAGAACCTTCTGCTAAAAATTAGAATAGAATGATTAATCAAGTATGGCTTAATTGTAAATAAATTTTAGAAACTGAGGTCTATAGTTTAATTTATATAAGGAATTATAATTTTAGACCTACAAAAACAAAGTAAAGAATTGATTAAATAAATTTCTAAGAGTATCCTAAAACAATATATGTGATTTTATTTAGAGGGTAAATTGATATTTTACTATTTACAGTTTTCAAAATTGTCATATAAATAGAATGCCATTTCTTCTTCTTCTTTTTTGTAGAAAATTATATAGTACATAACACCTAAAAAGACGAAAGAAAAAGGCTAATATTCAGAGGCATAACAACTCCTCTCTTCTAAAAGGGTTTAGAAGATTTCTCATTGGTGGTTCGTGTGAATTACCGTTAGATGTTAAACACTTGAATGGTTTGTGGTTTATGACAATCCAACCTTGAAGTAATTATTCAAAATAAAAAGAACATTTGATCTCCAAATAATCTTCTTATAAACCATAAACAGCTCTAGATCTATCTAATATGATACTTGAAACTCCTGAAGTTTTTTTAAATTTATTATTTTCACCACGTGTATGTGTTTCGAGAAACCCAAAACTTTTTTTGTACACTTCTGTAAGCTTTTGAGACCCAACTTCTCAAGACATTACTTGGTAAGTGGATTGTTTTGCTTCTATAATTAATGAATTCACTTCTAGAACGACTAATATCCTAATCATACTGTGATATGAATACATAAATTATTATTAATAATAACAATATGAAAAACCCCGCTCACATTATAGATAAAAAAAAAAAAACTATTTGATTAAAGATACAAATAAACTAATTAAATTAAAACTCTCTTAACCTAATTATATATTATTATAGAAACTCAAACGTTCTACTTGAAAAATGATAGTTTAGCCCCCGAGTAAACCCTAACCACAAAAATACACAAAGCAAACAAGGTTGCCCTTGCCCTTGCCCTTCTTCTGGTTTCGTAAACACGAAATCAAGACCTGTTTTAGGGTCATCCAGGATAATTTAATCTGAATTAAATATTTTTCTCACTATACTTTCATACACAAGGCCACACCTCCCTCGGGTAAAAGAACCTTTTTTTCTCGTGGAGGCAGCAGATCAAACTTCAAAGAGAAGAACTTTTGCGTTTCGTGTATAATTGTCCTTTTCAAAGAACATTCAATGTCACTCTCATGATTAATATTTAATACCAAAATCAGAGCCTTTATTGAACATTTTCCAAATCCATTAGGCTGTTGCCTGTTGGCAATGAGATCTCAATCCACCTCAATTCCTGCGACACGCTTTTACTTTTGTCACCGGAAAACCATGCTGGCCTTCACCGCCTACAAGACCCCATGAAAGACGGCACATCCTTCGTTATAGGGATTCTTTTCTTGTCTTCTTGCCCCCTTTCCCCTGGCAGTCGAGTGAAAAATTTACGTGGGATGCGTATGAGAAAGTTTTAAGCCTAAAAAATATGTAAGTGATTAAACAATAACATAATTTTTAGTTTGATTAATGGATTAGGGTAGAATTTGATAGACATGTTTTATAAATAGTGTTCTATGATATATCAGTTTGATGTAATTAGTTTTTATATTTTTCTAGTTATTTTCATTTTTTTAGTTAAGTTATAGAATTTTATTTTATTTAATTTTTATTATCCAGATCAATTTTTAACGCTATAGTCTGTGTGTGTTATTTTTCATAACAAAATATTAAGATTATTATTATTATTAACTTTTAAAATTTATAAAATTATAATTTTGATCGTGATATTTAGGTCTTGTTTTAGCTATTATTTAAATAACTGGTGTGTTATTTTCAAAATAGATTATTCAAATTATTAATATTGTTATTATTATTGATTTTTAAAATTTATCCTATTAAAGGTTTTGCTACAATTTATTTATGTTTTTTAGAATTAAAAAAAAAATCCTAACTTTTTATATCTTGAAGTGCTGAATCAAGTGATGGATGCAAGAAAATCAAGATTTCCTTCACTTTTCCTTTCCTTCTTTTCAACCCCACAAAACCCTAACTCTCAATTTGTTTCTTAAAAACAACCCACCAAACCACCCAATCATCTTTTTTGATCGCTTGTTTATCCCTTACTGACTGTAGTTTAGCCTTTACTTGATTGATTTATCAAGAAACAAAAAGAAAAATAAATCAAACAATTATCACCCTTTCTTCCTTCAAGCAAGCCACCAGCCATCAAGAGAAATGAACAGGTCTAGGTGGTGGTCCAGTGGTAAAAACTTGAAACTAAGAGGTTTGCTTCCTCTGTGATCTCAGGTTCGAGCCCTGTGGTTGCTCATATGATGGCCACTGAAGACTTACATGGTCGTTAACTTCAGGGCCCGTGAGATTAGTTAAGGTGCGCGCAAGCTGACCCAGACACCCACGTTAAACTAAAAAAAATAAAAAATAAATAAACAGGTATTTATAGTCTACCTCCTCATTTATTTCACCAATCTCATATTAATTAAATTTATTTTCTTTTTAATTCAATCCATTTTTTTTATGGATTAATTAGTTTAATTAATCAATAAATTTTATTTTACTCCATAAGAGTTTTAACCGAGTTTTACATAAATACATTGACATTATATTCATATATAGAGATTACAACTTCTAATTATTATAATTTAATAAACATTCTAATTAACTAATTAAATAAAGATTATAAACTTGATTGATAAAACTTTGGATTATGATCTGTAAGTTGAAAAAAATGATAAATTTGATATTCTAAACTCCTAAAACATAATCCTACTTTCTATCATTAAGAAGCTCTAATTAATATTATCTATTGTTGAAAACACAACAAATAAATATTTAAATTTTTTTATTTTTGATTTACTAATATTGCACACGCTTTAAATTTTGAATATATTATATCTTTATATTCATGGAGATACTAAAAATTGTAATTATCATAATGTAATAAGATTTTTAATTAACTAATTAAATAAAGATTTTTAATAAAAATTCTATCTCAATTAGAAATCCTTCTTGCCACAGTCAATGATATCTTTGACTGCATTACTACCACTAATTAATCAACAAATAAACAAAAGTAGTTGCAAATTGACTTGGAATTGCGTCCTTAGCCGGAATCACTCGCAGTTATTTTAAATTAAGAAGAAAATTACCAATCAATACATCCCCATCCATAACAACGGCTAATTAAAATCTCGGTTATGTTTGTTATTGTATTTTAAAAATATTTTTAAAAAAATTTATTTTTTTTATTTTTTTATTAACTTCAAATTAATATATTTTTAATATTTTTAAATTATTTTAATATATTAATATCAAAAATAATTTTTAAAAAATAAAAAAAATTCATTAAACATTTTTATTACATCACTTCTCATAATCTCGCCTCAAAAAACCTTAAAAAAAACAAATGGCTAACGCGGTTTTTATCTCCTTCACTAGCTGTCTTCCTCTCTCTCTTGTCATATCTTTCTCTCACTAGAAAAATACAGCAACAAGCTTCAGTTTCTCTTTCCAAAGAAGCTACGTACAATCTTTTATCCCTAAAACCCCAATACACACTCAAAACCCTAACGACCCATTTCAGATCTGCACAGCATCTCATCCTTCTGCTATGCACTTTCGAGGGAGAGGAAGGGATTGAAGTGTTAAGATTAGAAAATGTCTAACTCTGACCCGAAAGTCGGGCCCAAACCAGGTCAGTGGCCACCAGCACCAGAATCTGCAGCAATGCCGCCGTCTTCCTGGGCTAAACGAACTGGGTTTAGGCCCAAGTTTTCTGGTGAGACCAATGCGAGTGATTCTGGACAGATTTCACTCCCTCCGAGGCCGAAAGAGCAAAAGAATTCACAGCCGGATGTTGAAGCGGGTCGGGTCAGGGCAACACTACCACAACCCCCACCAGCGCCGCCTCCGGCTGCAGTGAATGGGACCGATAAGGCGGTGGTCGTGCCAGCAGAGAATAAGGATCAGACAGTGGTGAAGAGGAGGAGGGACTCTGATGGTGGTAGTGGTGGGGGAGCGAAGAAGGATGGTTTGGGTCATGGGGCAAATGGGGCGGGTCCGAATGGCGTGCCGGAGGGTCCGAGAAGAGCAGGGGTGAGGAATGAGGAAGTGATTGATGTGGAGGATGATGGATTTGTCAGAGGGAGACATACACATATGAAGTACGAGTTAAGAGACACTCCTGGTCTTGGTGAGTGTTTTTTTTTTGTCTGATTGGTTAATTACTGACTTAGTTGCAGCCCGATCGGTTATAATGAGTTCGAGGGAAGTGAAAGTAGTGTGCTTTTTTGTTGTTTTAATTGATAATTTGAATTGGGCTTTGTTTGGTTTCATAGATCGTATGGTTCTTTTCGGAGTTGTGACTAGTTTGGATTTGGTTTTCATACTTTATCAGGTATTGTGAGAGTAAAACAAGGTGTTATAAATGGATTTTTACCAATATCTTTAAGTTGGATTATGCTGATTTGGAGTTTTGGAGTTGAACTTGTTCGTTAGGAATTTTGCGAGTAGACATAATATTTTATTGTTTTGCTGGTAGTTTGAAATAATTGGGTGGCGCTATGATCGAATATTTGATGCGTGGGATTAGTTTATTTATTGGTGATCATTAGATATCGTGGGGCAAAAAAAAAAGACGCTACTTTTTGGTTAATTTTAGTGGTCATTTTAAATTCGCCAGGATTTGGTTTTTGGTATCGCGCTTCATGTTTTATTTGTTTATTCGATATGATGGAAGGACTCTTTTTGTTATTGGATTTACTGGCAACTTAGAAGGGTTTTGTTTCATGGTTTGATATTTGAAGCTTTATTTATTGATCCGAAATATAGATTGTAATGTTTAACTTTTTTTATTTTTATTTGGTTTGTGGTTAATTTTACTGGCTTATTGTTTTGTGTAATGTTTCAGTTCCCATCGGTCTATATGGTTTCCAGCATTACCTTTCAATTTTAGGTTCATTGATTCTCATTCCACTTGTCATAGTTCCTGCAATGGGTGGCACTCATGTGAGTAGTAGTGAATTATTTCCTTGAACTTCTTATGATATTCACCGTCTGGTAGAAAATGTACTGTGGTTATCTTGATCTGATCTGATTTAGTTGGTGTAGGAGGATACTTCAATGGTTGTGTCCACAGTGCTATTTGTTTCAGGAGTAACCACTCTTTTGCATACGTCATTTGGGTCAAGGTTGCCTTTGATACAGGGCCCATCATTTGTTTACCTTGCTCCAGCACTGGCAATAATCAATTCTCCTGAGTTTCAAGGACTAAATGGAAATGTAAGTTTCTTTTGTTCAGATTTTGTTTAGTTAGAACATACATGTCAGTGGTTGTCTTTTTGTGTTTGTCACCATGCAATTGAGATCAAAAGCGAGCTTGTTTTTTTTTGTGCTTGCCTCTGCTAAAATAGGTGATGTTTTATACAAATTTCATTCTTTGTTCACTTGAATAATTATAACACTTTGATGTGGAAAACACTCTGTTCACCTTTTACCATGTTGTTGTTTGTGTTTGCATGGCTTGGTTTTTCTTCAATCATTTTCTTTGAACTGTTTTGTATTATTTAGAGCATTAACAGCTTGCAATACCGAAAAGGCCAGTAGAATGTAGATGATTGATATTTCATCAAATCAGCTTGCTAACAAGCCTCAAATAATGTTAACTGCACAGCCTTATTTATCTTTGAAATTAAAATTTTGGGTTACTAGGTGATATTTATGCCTTAAACATAAAATCTGATAAATATGAATTTGCTTAACCAAATCATACACTAGAATCTAGATACTGTATCAGAACTCTGGGCTAAAACTAAAAAGGCATCAGAGTTATATGGCATCTCTGTTATATATATAGATCACCTGAAAGACCCAAAAAAGTGAGGGTTCTTGAGAATTGTAAAATTTCCTCCTTGTAGTCCTGGCCCATCAATTGACTTGCATTATCAAGAGAGTTGGTATATATGTGATTGGTTGGGGGATTGTCATATTGGCTTGCTAATTAGCTCCTAAATTTTCATATTTTTATGCAAATTGATTGCTTAATTTTTCATGCCTAGCTGTTCAGACTTTTAAAATTTAAAGAATCTAAGAATTTAGTAGTGATCTAAAGCAGTGGTTGGAATTTCTGAAAAATATTAAGTTTGCCAGGGTAAGAAGATATAAAGAAAGTAGAAAAAGACAGGACATACATAGCTAGACTCGATCTGTAATTCTGTATCATTGATCGAAGATTGAAGTTTTATTATCTGTAAACCAAGCAATCATAAGTTATTATCTAAGGTTATGAAGAATAATTTTACAAGCAAGCTCAGCATAATGTTACGGAAAATTTCGTTACTGAGAAATATATCGTCCTTGCAAGATTTGTAAAATATTTTTCCTTTGGCAGAATTTCAAGCATATTATGAAAGAGCTACAAGGAGCTATAATTATAGCTTCAGCTTTTCAAACATTACTTGGATATAGTGGACTGATGTCAGTATTTTTGAGGTACAATTTCAGCATCTTTACTAGCTGCACTTTTTAATGAGTTACTGCTCCTTCACATTTTTGTAATTCCATGTTTTCTTTGAACAACATGCACTTTTTCTTTATTCCTGCAAATTGTAATACCAAGAGCACCATAGCCTCTCTCAAAAACAGTATCAGAATGCCCTTGAAGCATGAGCTGAAAATCATCTCTGTCAATGCTGGTGTTCTCAAAAATGTTCCTAGCTTGATGACTGCCTCCCTCCCTGGCTGTCATTTGTCTCTCTCTAAAGATGCACAATAACTCAACGTCCGTTTGTCTCTATTCCTTTTTCAGGTTGATCAATCCAGTGGTTGTTGCCCCAACTTTGGCTGCTGTTGGGCTTTCTTTTTATAGTTACGGCTTTCCACGAGTTGGTACCTGTCTTGAGATTGGTGTAGTGCAGATATTACTGGTTATTATGTTTTCTCTTGTAAGTTTCGGTGAAGCTAAAGTTTGCCTTGAATTATAGTATTTAGTTTCTTTTGGGAGTATTGCCTTTTAATTCAATTTTTATTACTGCTAAAATTATTTATTATTGTTGTGTGCTAAAACATCTAATTTTTTTTTCCATGCTTTCTGCAGTACCTGCGCAAGATTTCTGTTTTTGGTCATCGCATATTTCTTATTTATGCAGTAAGTTTTCTGTCACGTTTTAGCTTTCCACTAGCTACTCACCTGCACTCCACCGTGGGTTAAATATTTTTATCTTCCATGAAAAATTATATATGCAGGTTTTTTCAACGCATTTTTGTAGTTCAAAAAATTTAACAAATCAAAAAGTATATGCACACATGTAATCAAATAGACTAAGAATTATGTGCACTAATAAATAAATAAAAAATCATTAATGACACCTGAAAACAAAACTTGAAAAACCGAGAGACAGATATAGATCAATATATTTAATCTTGAAAAATAGAACATTTACCTGATCATGTTTACTAATTAATCAAACGATAATAGAAATAAACAAACATATTAAATTGATTGAATAAAATAAAAAGAAAAAAAAGAATAACATGTAAGGTTATACATATTAAAAATATCATCTGAAAAAAAATATTTGTTATTTTAAAAAAACATAGTTTATCTACACAAAAGATAAAAACAAAACCATAGATGAATCAAAAAAACCTCTCCAAAACTTAAAGTCATAACAAAAAAATCAATATCATTTAAAAGAAGTTCTGTAAACAAAATAAAAGAGAAGAGATATTAATGTAAATATAATTAAGTTTTTTTTTTTAAAAAAAAAGGCATCAATTGAAATAAAATCAGTATGTTTATTACTGTTGCTGTCTTGCTCTCCCTTTTTACATCATCCTGTCATTATTTTCCTTTGTGTATTCTGTAATGTTTGCTAGAGCTTACCCAAATGGCTAAATTTCTGTTTGAAATCCTGAGCAACCTATCAGCCTCCACAATGAGGTCCTCTTCTAAGAACCAGCAATAGACTTCTCAGTCTAAAAACCCCACTTCTAGGCCCAACCCAACAGAACTGACAAATACCAGTTGAATGGCCCTCAAGACAGGCCAAATTGGAGAAACAAACCAATACCTAGCTTTAATATTGTTAACACCTAATTTCAGTGCCCAAACCACACTGGCCTTCTAATCTTGGTCTGAGTATTGGTGGTGGGGTTGGCGTTGAACATTGCACACTGCTTTAGCAACTTAATTCATAAGACCATTACATTGTTAAAAATGGTATTGCGAGATAATGAGGTTAACAATATTTCATTGCCAGGTTCCATTGGGTCTAGCAATCACATGGGCGGCTGCTTTCCTTCTTACTGAAGCAGGGGTCTATAGTTACAAAGGTTGTGATGTAAATGTTCCAGCATCAAACATTATATCCGACCACTGCAGAAAGCATGTTTCCAGCATGAAGCACTGCCGAGTTGATACTTCCTATGCGCTGAAATCATCCCCGTGGTTTAGGTTTCCTTATCCATTACAATGGGGTACTCCTGTCTTTGAGTGGAAAATGGCTCTTGTTATGTGTGCAGTGTCCATCATCTCATCTGTAGATTCGGTTGGTTTCCTTTCAATGTCATGATTGACACCTCTCCTGGAGATTAACATTTTCTAACAATCTAATTTCCTATATGCCTTTCATTTTTTTCACTTTAAATTACACTGGTCTTTATCATAAAACATCCTGGAGTTTCCACATGCATAAAACCACAACTTTTTTTTACATAAACAGAATATAATTTTTAGGATTTGGCCTGGATATACTGGTAAAGAAAAGAAAACAGGAAGTGAACTCTGAATGCTCTGGTTGCATTGGTGAAATGGTCGAAGCTTGCTTGAGAAGCAAATACTAATTATGTTTTTACCTTCACTTGGATAGTTTTCTTAAAGTCAATCTTAGTAAAGAGGTTGCTGTAATCTAAATTAGGATCATAAGATATCTCATTCTGGAAATTTCACCGTGGAAATATTGGAAAAATTTATGGCCATATGTTCTAAATATACCTTTTTTTGAAAATTGCTAAGCATCGTGTCAAGAGATATTAATGCTGAAGACCCTTTCTGCTGTGGTCAATAGTGTGTTCTCTTTAAGATTGATATGTGCTGAGAGGCACTTGTTAGCACTTGACCTTATTACCACTTTAACTTGTTACAAATTCAGGCTGTTTACTCTTTAAGGTTCATTCATACTTGATTCATGTATTTTTGCTGTTTTTGTTGTGAAAATTATTCATCTGTTAGCTAGCATTCATTAAAATATCTGTTGGCTGTTGTTAAAAAAAAAAAAAACACATCTCTGGGAGAGTGCTTATGCCTGTAAAGTCAATAAAATTCATACTTTGTGCTTATAGAAGCATAACACTCTAAACTGAGATAGTAACACTGACATACATGAACAAAATTAACACTTATTGTTGCTTTTTGTTGTATAAAGCTGCTTATATGACCTATCAACAATTAGATGACTATATCCCTGATTTTGATTGGGTTTGAACTTAGGTTGGTTCATATCATGCATCTTCATTGTTGGCGGCATCTGGACCTCCAACCCCAGGGGTTGTTAGTCGGGGGATTGGTCTTGAAGGCCTCTGTAGTGTCTTGGCTGGTCTATGGGGTACCGGAACTGGTTCTACTACTTTAACTGAGAATGTGCACACTATTGCTGTGACTAAAATGGGCAGCCGCAGAGCAGTTGAATTAGGTGCATGTGCTTTGATCCTCTTATCCCTTATAGGTAAGTCTTTAACTTAATAGTTAACAGCTTCATTAATCCGAGCACTATAAGCTTTTTGCCTGTAATTTTATAGTTCACAACATGGGGATTGTATGTTTTGTATGGATTGGTTGATTAACAATGATGGCGGGCTTGTTTCATTTGGTTTGTCTAAGAGACATCTTATGGAACATTCAGCTCATGATGGGTATTTGGCTGGTTTATTTGTGGTTATTGTGTCTTTATCATTTTGCAGTTCTTCACTGTATTGTTTTAACATGCTGCACCCAGCACCTTTCGCCAGCATTTGCCTTGCAATGAAACCAAAATATCATTTGGTTCATTACTGTGTGATTGAAATAGCTGTTAAATGACATGCAAGATAATCGTTGCAATCTAGAGGAACTGCTTAAAAGAATTAAAGGAAGAAGACACATAATGACTAAGAAGGACATTTGTACAAATCGAATGCATGAAGGAATGTTTTGCATTATGGAAATAAACAGTTGTCAGGGCTACCCATCCTTTCCTAGGATTGTTTTGACAATGATCTTGAGTCAAATAAACTATAAACTATCATCTCTTGAACTTGAGAGAAAAGAACTAAAGAAAAAGGATGAAGAATTGCCCAAGTATTATGGCTGTTAGAAATTTTTAATTCTAACTTTAGTTCAAATAAACCCATCTCAAAATGATCAGAGGTATGATGAATAATTTAGAAAAGATGTGTTTTACAGAACTTACAATGGAAACGTTTTTATTCATAATACAATCATGTTCAAATTTGATGCCAACAATCATATGGTTCTGGTTGAATTATGTTGAAAAGTACTGATCTAGCATGTTAGTATTGTCTGATAATGTAAGTGAACTTGTAAAACGAGTATAATGTGCAGATCAAATTTAATTTAATACCTGTTATCCTTAATCATAAAGGAGGTTGCCCATGGCACATTTTGATTTGGATAAAACTATTTTGGTTTTATTTATTTATTTATTAAGTAGTAAAAGCATTTTGAATTTAGGAGCATACACAATTGATCCAGTTCAGAGGCTCCTTTTCCAATCTTCTTTTTATTTTTCTGTACTCGGTACTTATATATCCTACTTTTCTATTCAAACAGGTAAAGTTGGAGGATTTATCGCCTCAATTCCTGAAGTCATGGTTGCTGCTCTCCTTTGTTTCATGTGGGCAATGCTTTCAGCATTGGGATTATCAAACCTGCGATATAGTGAGGCTGGAAGCTCCCGGAATATCATCATAGTCGGTTTATCTTTGTTTTTCTCCCTGTCTGTACCAGCATACTTTCAGCAATATGGCATCTCTCCAAATACTAACTTGTCTGTCCCGAGTTATTTACATCCATACATTGTGGCCTCTCATGGGCCACTCCGCAGCAAATATGAAGGGGTATGCATCTGTTGACTTATATTCACTATTAAATTTTTTTGTTGGCATGTTAAGATCTTGATAGTTTCATTATCAAACATTGTCGCTTTATTCTTCATTAAAATTTTTGCATGTTATTGATTGCTAGAAACATAAATTAGAGTTATTCTTTTTTTCTTTTCCCCCACACCTGTACTTCCTTTATGTTTTCTGACCAATGAAAAAGCGCTGCAGCATGATTGCATCTATCCTCAATCTCATTCATCATACCTCAATCTAGGGTGACTACTACCTTCAGGGATCAAGATTTTTCTGATAGATGCTCGTACACTATCGACATAATAGCTGAAAGATATACTATTCTATTTAATTGTCATCTTTTAATTTGTACATTTTCATATACATCAAAATGCGTTTTTGATTGAATTTTCATTTAGCATTTCCTTTTTTCCTTGAAACCACGGATTGTTGGCTCACCTCATTTAGCGAAGAAGTCTTAAAGTTCCCACTTCCCATGTTTTGAGAATCTCTAAAGAGACTTATGCCCCAAACATAATCTTTCCACATAGATCATGTCAACCATAAATGGAAATTACTGTAACATCATTATCGTTTTAACAGTTTTGGCAATTACTATATTTTTGTTTGCAGTTGAACTATTTTTTGAACATGTTACTGTCCTTAAATATGGTGATTGCATTCCTTGTTGCTGTCATCCTGGACAACACTGTGCCTGGCAGTCAACAAGAGCGTGGGGTCTATGTATGGTCTGAAACTGAGGCAGCAAGGAGGGAGCCTGCCATTACAAAAGACTATGAATTGCCCTTCAGAGTTAGCCGGATTTTAAGATGGGTAAAATGGGTTGGATTTTGAGACAAAAGGCTTTTTAGTTGCCATGTTGGCCATTTTCTCATTGTCAGAAGCTAATCGACAGCCATTCAGAGGGGATAGCATTGATAGAGCTGCTTGTGATTCTAAATGTAAGTCACGCTAGTTTCATTTTGGTAAATAGCAGGCAACAAACTGATTTTTCTTACACGGCTGAGCCTTCTTGGGGCTATAGGTCTTATAGAGATGAGTTTTTGTGTACATTTGAGGATCCAGAGGGATCTCATGGTGTTGTAACTTGAAATTATCCATGATGTATCTAGTTTTGAATCATTGTCATTGAAATTTGTCTTAGGGGGGCTTTTTATGCTTGAGAAAACACTGATAATCCACCCACACTATGTATATTTTTTCCAACTAGATTCTTAATCACCATCATTTTTCCGCATGCTGGATTTGAGATTGTATACAATGGATCTCCTTTTGTTATCTTGGAGGGTTCGTTTCACAACTGCATTGGCAAGATGGAAAATTAGTGGCTGCTTCTACTTGTCTGTCAGTATGTTGCATTGCATAATCATCCGTGTGATATTTACTATTTGTCTTAAGGCTTAGGAGTTGAATTCCTTCCCATTGCTTTTGATATTTGTTTCTACTTTGCCCCTAGAGTTATAATATGATCAACAAATGTGCTGTGGACAAGATGTGTGGTATTCCAGCGGTCACCAGCAGAATTTTGCTTCTTAAAATTGCGAGACTTGCGTTGGATGTTTATCTTTCATGATGTAAACTGGATATGCTTCTCTTCATTTCTCTCGATGACTAAATAGATTTGACAAATGAGAACACATTAGCTTGCTTGCTCGCTTGAAGTTGACAGCTTGTAAGCATTGGCTTTGCTTGGATAGCTATTTCATGTTTCTTTGGATCAAGTTTTTCAAGGCAACAATGAACGCAACACCTTCGCCTGTATTGCTTTCTAGAAATAAAAAGAACTTTCCTACTGCGTGAGGTATTTTTTTATTTGTGTTTTGCTGTTGGTGAACTCTTAGATTCCTGACAGCTCATTTTGACCTTAAAATTTTGTCGTATAAAAAAAAATGTTAGTTATTATATCTTATCGCTACTTCGTATCAACACGGCTGGAATAGCTCAGTTGGCTAGAGCGTGTGGCTGTTAACCACAAGGTCGGAGGTTCAAGCCCTCCTTCTAGCGACAGAATCTATCTATGTTTTTTTATTGTTTTATATATATATATCCTTGAATTTTATTTAGAATTTCATACTAAATAATATTATGAAGAAAAAATCTACTTAACATCCGAACTAAATCTTGATTTTGAAGGACATGTCTACATAGCTTCTATGCGACATGTCTACATAGCTTCTATGCAACATCATTCATTATTTCCATGGCTACAGTTGTAGCCCAGGTGAAAAAAAGAAACAGCATAAATCACAATCAGAGAAGGCATGAACTAGGATCAGGGCAAGACATGGATCCGAGTTTCTAACTAATCATTTTTAAGAGATTAGTCAGCTAAAACATGATCTAATTCTCACTGTAATGAAGCTTGATCTATCTCTTTTACTCTATCAAAACGTGGGGCACCTTCAGCATTAAATAAAAGTGCAAGAGACAGTAGAGTCAATGCACTTGCTGATAATTATAAAGATCATCACGAGCATGGCTGCAGAAGATCTACGTCCTGTTTATTAGTAACAGAAAGTCTTGTTGTTAGCTAGTTGTCTCAGTCTCACCACAATTGCTACCTACTATTCCTTTATTGCTAAAGGCCATTCGACCTCATCTCTACGACCACCTCTCTGCATTTCCCTCGACAGCCAGAAGCTGATGTATTAAATATGCATGCCCTTCAATTCATCCGATTAATACTTTTGGGAAACTTTAGAATAACGATAGTTTGAGCATCAATAGCTTTCAAGATCAATATTGAATTTGAGAAGTATAGCAAATATAATCTAATTTGTGATGGCTATCTGCTTTGCATGATGCTAAAATAGTCAGAATATATATATATATAGTTAAAACCTCTATGTATTGGATCTGATCGTTGATTTTGAAATGAATGGTTTAAATTTAGTCGGCAAATGGAAAAATCTTATTAATGGGCACGCTTTGATATTTGTATGATGCTTCACTGAACATATTTTTGGATTCTCCTGGCTGCTTAATTACTTTGTGCAAAACGACACCCTGATTTTCTTTTTCTTTTTTAGAAAGTATATGATGTGCAGTGAAATAATTGAGATTCACGAGATGTGGGATTATGCAATAATTATTGTCTAAATTAATATATCCTAGGGCTCGTTTAACTTTTTGTATAAAGTAGAGGACACCTAGGGTGGCATTTTGTGACCATGAAGTTTAAAGGGGAGATCTGATTTGATTCTACAATCCATATATATGTCCAAATGGTTCTCGATTATATGTGATTATTGATGTTAAATATTTTCCACCCATCTTTTTTTGTATATATTCGAAGGGTTTAGCGCATCGTGACCTAGATAACATTTTATAAGAATTTAATTGTTTTATATTTTTTTAATTGTTTTGATGTATTGATATTAAAAGTTGGTTTTTAAAAGTAAAAAAAATATTATTTTAAAATATTTTAAAATAAAAAAATATTTTAAAAAACAATTATCGTCATGCTTTCAAACGCAAGACATCACTAAACAACTCTCTGCTTTGTTGTGGTAAACACAAGACATCATAATCAAATCTCAAGCACCCCCAGTATTTAAGGAGATCCACTCGTTAAACACCTCTCTGCTTTGTTAGATAGTAAGCTAGCAACATGGTGGCACATGCACTGGCAGTAGTGAGATTCAATGACCTTTGAATTGAATTTTTCAACGACTATAGCCTGTAGTTGGAGCTTTATAAAGGTTCATTACAAATTTGGCTTATGGTTTTGTCTGAATTATTTAAGATTGTCCTGTGTAATAATTTGTTGAATACATTTTGTGATGGGAAAACTGGCTTAATCGAGGCTAATAGTTAGCTTTTATCCAAGGAATTTGTTAATTGGGTATATATACTATAGATAAATTATTTCAACAAATAATGAGAATTGACCCATAAATCACATGAATAATATTATGTGAATTATTTTAAATGGCTTGAAGATGCATAAAAAAACATTAAAATTAATTAATTATTCTAATGCCATATATATGGATCCAAGTGGTGTTGTGATTTGAATCGGCTTTGTGCTTTGTTTTAATGAAGTATAGTGTCATTAAAAATATATATATATATTTTTTTAAAAAAAGAGTAATTTTGAATAATTGAGGGTTGTTAAGATCAGTTTGACATTTAGGTATATATTTTTCGTAAAAATATATAATTTTCTGACTTCACACTACTAACTGTAAGTCGTCGGTCTCTCCATGTACATTTGACAACACGTTTTCTCACATGCAAGATTCCTTTCTATAAAAATCCTGAGAGAATGGACTCCACAAGAACCCGAAGTGTGACTTGTATTCACGACCAATAATATTTATCAATCTAGCTAGCTAGCAATGTTTCTTGTTTTTGTAATAACACTTACGTCCTCATGAATTACAAGCATATTAATTGATTAAACTCTCCTAAACGTGGGAATATTTTATACTTTTTTTTTGTATCCCTGTGCCCTACTCTCAGAAATCAGAACTACCACTACTAATCAACGAGTTCATGTGAAACAATACTGTCAGAAGACAACTGAGAAATTAACTATTTATGGGTGCCAGTGGAAAGTCTACGCATGATATGGATAATTGACGAACAACTAGGCGTGAACTTCTGTAAATTAAAAACAAAGATATGGTTTTTTGAAGTTTTGGCTTTATTAACGTGGATTTTACTCCTGATTAATGGTAAAAGATAAATTATCATAGCAGCTTAAGCTAAGTTATTCAAACAGGGTGCTGCTGTTTCAGTTCTGCGAGATCTTTTGCTAAAAGAAATTATCATGTAATTTTTTTTTTAGATTAACATTGGTGTTCGAGTCAGTTTGTATGCATCTTGATTAATCCCACGGGCTCTAAAGTTAATGACCATGTAAGTCTCCAGTGACCTTCAGGTTTGTAAGACTCGAACTGGTGATTTCTGAAAATCAAAATCAGAATCTGACTAGTTAAGTTACATTCCTCGAAGTTATCATGTAATTTTTATAAAGGGATTAGGATGTAAGAATTCAATTTGACGTTTTCATAAAGAAAGTATACGATGTTATTTGGATTTTTTTTTATCTATAGAAATTGTTGAGTTTTTGTATCAAGATGCCACTAATTAGGATGGTTGTACCCGTTAATGTTGTTTGCAATCTTCTGCTTTAGGTTTATTCACTTTTCATTTCTAGCTTCCCGCGAATTTACTTGTCATTTTTAGCTTTTATACAGTGTTTTTAAGCACCCTCCAGTTAGCGAATCAAGTAATTCATTAACTTTTGCATTTGAGGGTCTAGCTCAATGATCAACAGGTGAGGATTGCCTGGCTCCCGTCTTAAGTTCGACCCTTCATGTGTATGTCTATCATCCCCGCGGTGTCTTACCTGTCTACTGGGCTTGCAGGATGTTCAGTAGACCCGGGAAATAGTCGTGGTGCGCGCAAGTTAGCCCGGCTACCCTAAATTATATATAAAAAAAAAAGTAATTCATTAACTTGATTTATAATTATTACTTAAATAAAATTTTAAATTAAATCAAATAAAAATTAATCTAAGTACATCATAAATAAAACCCGGTTTAGATTTTTTTAAAACAACATCATTAGTTTTTTATATATAAATAAATTAAAAGAATTGCCAAACTCTAGCTCGAGTCACAAGTCAATATACTATTAGCAATGATGAGTTTACGTGGAGTATAATAATTATATAACGTGCATATGTATGTACTTTTCGAGAGAAAGAAGCTTTGAAGCAAGCAATAAACTATCTCTTCGATGCGTACAACTTTATATTGCAAGGATTTTCTCTTGATGAAATTTCAGTCGAGATTAGCTTATGATCAGTACATAAGTTAAAAAAACAAATACCAAAATGACAGAAATTTTGCTGTTAAAGTAGACAGTTCTGCGAGAGTGATTAGAGGCCTAATGGTATATTAACCAATCAGAAGCAAAATTATGATTTTAATGACCAAGTCTTATGGCTTAAAAATAAGTAAATTAAGATGAATTTCAATGAATTATTTCATTTTGTTTTTGATATATCTCTAAAATTAAGATTATTTTTTTAATTTCTTAAAAAAATATTGGATTTCAACCCGTAACCACATACTCATTAAAATCAATTCTAGTATTATGTTAAAAAAAAACTATTTTAATTTAAAAATCTTAATTATTAGATAAAATCTTAATTTTATATTATTTTTTTAGCAAGTTTAAGATTTTTTTCATTTTAACCCGTCGATAGATACGTTAATTAAATTTGAAACAAAGACAACTTGTATGTGCTTTGATGCCTGGCGTCGACAATTGACCAAATCTTCTTCATTTAGACAAGAGCATGTTAGTGAGAGTTGAGCACGTGTAGTATAGGTAATGTCAGCGTGCTAAACGTGTCATGTCGTATACTTGTGGTATAAAAATTTGTCTAGTGGTATGCTCACGAGTGGTAGCTGGGCAAGCAAATTTTTTCCCTCATGCTTCTTACCTACTCAAGTGACGAGCTACCTTGTGATTTAACCAAAAGATTAAAGGAAAACTTGTGCGTAATGGTTGAATTTAGAGTTTGAAAAAAAAAGGAGTTTGGCAAATAAAAATCATAAAGGGAGGGGAAGGATCAGTGATATTTAAGCTCAGGATTTGAGGGCTGAGATGCTTCGAGTCAAAGGTCAAAATAATATATTATCTAGAATGAGACTTCATGGCATAAATTTGGTCCAAGTTAAATGTATGCTAAAATACTTGACTTATTTAAAAAACAACAAAGCCACCCACGAATGGGTGTTCTTGATCGCCTGCTTATTAAGTCTTGTTCCTTAATTGTTAATTAATCCCTTTTTCCTTAGCCTGATCATGGCTTAGCAACTTCAAATTAGTTCATTTCTGGAGGATTCAAGAAGATTTAGGCAGGGATTTTTAGTTCAAGGTTTCAAGCTTTAGTGGCTCCTATATTATTTATCGAAAAGTCTAATTGTGATGGTTCTTAATTGACAATATCTACTTTATCTTGGGGGTGTGAAAATTACGCTGTTATTTAGAGATTGTTTGGTTTGAAGATGACTTTGATTTTTTTTAGTGGAATCCACACAAAAAGCATATATTTTTAGCTTTTAGAGGCGTTATTTGTGTTTTAAAATGATTGTACCTTTAGAAAAAAAATCATCACACCGGCAAGTCAGACACACAATTAACTTGCTCACTGCATGACTTCTAACTACCCTACATGTATGTATGTATGTGTGTGTATTAATTAATATTAATATTTGTGCTAACTTGTGTGTAGCTCGATTAATCTTATGAGCTCTAAAGTTAATAACAATATAAGTCTTTAATAGTCCTGAGATTTATAGGATTCAAACTGATAATTTTTAAAAAACAAACTCATAACCTAATCGATTAGTTAAATTACACCATTCAGGATTTACCCTTCATGGAAATGAGATTTTAATGCACATAATTAACTAAATTGATGTGCTTAACTGCAAAAGGAATGGACATGTCAACGAAGTTTTTTCTCGAGAAAACTGCAAATATAAGGAGGCCTTGGAACCGGCTCCGTGAAATTGTCAACTCCATGTGCTGATTTGGCAAAGGGTCACACTATCCTAGGCAGGCCTTGGAACCGTATTGGATGATCGAATGCTATGTGGAAGATCAAAATGTTGTTTGTTGAGAGCGAAATAGTAAATTAGGGCTCTTTGATTTCTTCCAACAAGGAATGCTGTGGCTAGCTAGGTCAATTGTTGTTGGGTGTGAAACCGTGTATATTCCATCACCCATGCCATTAGGATTAAAAAATAGAGAGAAGAAGACCAGACGCAGCTTTTCCTACCGACTACAATTATAACTCGAGTTACAAAATATATTATTTCTTTCTCTTTTTTTTTTTATATTAATTGGTTGTTCGGGTTAATTTACGCGTACCTTGACTAGTCCAACGAATCCTGAAGTTAACGACAATGTAAGTCTCCAATGACCCTGAAATTTATAAAACTCAAACTGATAATCTCTAAAAAATAAATATAAAACCTAACCAGTTAAACTATAACCCTTCTAATTTCTTTTTTATTCTTCTTCATTCTATCAATCATGGTAGTGATGAATATATTTCAAGTTGCATCATTTTTCATCTCGCAACATGAGAGGGCTCCACCTATGACGTTATCAATTATAGCCCACTATTTCAACTTGCCTAGGAGCCATTATTGCTTATGTTGAAAATCTTGATATCTAAATTAGAAGAACAAGAGCGGTATAGATCCAACTGTGTTGTATAATATCGTTTTGATCATAATATATATATAAAAAACATTTAAAATAAAAAGTTTAACTCGTTAAATGAAATATCAGCTAAGAATAGTTTTATACTATTTTTTAATCGTAATATATATAGAGGTTTTGATATTATGAATGCTGACTGAAGTGAAATTAAGATATCTACAAGTCTTAGCAATAGCCTGCTGGAGTATCCGCCGAGAGAAGGAGGAATAGCTGGAGATACTATAATCCCCGACGAGAAATCAAGAAATAAAGCAATATTGCTTTTAAGGCAAAAAAATATATATATTGCATGTAAGAGATCCAAAAGTATTCTATTTTTTGAGAATCAAGATCCAAAATATTTTTTATCAACACCATTTTACAAATAGAATTTTCAGGTTTACCAGCATCAATTAATGCCATCATAAGTGGAAAATTCCTTCTTTTTGCGTTTTAAAAGCATTTTAAAAAAAAATTAAATTTTTTTTATTTTTTTATTTTTTTTATTTGTTTCAAATTAATATTTTTATATATATTTTTAGATCATTTTAATATATTGATATTAAAAATTATTTTAATATATTTATAAATAAATTTTTTTAAAAAAAAACAATCACACCACAGCCTAATTTATAAACAAATTAACAGCTGCAGCACAGAAATGTTGCCCAGACAACGAATGGGTAAAGGGCAGATACTTTTTTAGCCTATCCCTAGCCATTCTATCGAATACACAAACTGTCTCAACAACAATTATCATTGCTTAGCTACCCCCTTTTTTTTTTCCTTTTTTAAAAAAGAAATATCCGTCCGCCCTTTAGGCTAATGTCCTTATTCGATTATGACTATCACCAGATGATGCAAGAACCTGAAATCATTGCACTGAGGGTCTTGGCGTGGCGGTAGGAAGGGCTTGTCTCCTCCTGCTGCTTCTGGGTTCGAGTTCTTATGTGCACGCCTGTCACCTCCGCGGTGCCTTACATGCCCACTGGATTTACAGGGTGTTCAGTGGGCCGTGGGATTAGTCGTGGTGCGAGCAAGCTGGCCCGAACACCCACGTAAATCAAAAAAAAAAAAAACCTGAAATCATTTCTTTAATTGCATCATCAAGATTGACTCTGAGCACAGATATTTGAATTTCTTTTTCTTTCTTTTTATATACTTATACAGTAACATGATTAACCAAAAAAAAAACACTGAAGTAATGCTATTTACTATATTAGTGCTATGTTCTTCTTCTTCTTTTTTAAATTTCTCATGTATAATTTTTAAAAAAAATTTCTTAACATCGGGGTTTTTTAGGTATTAGGCTTTTTTTTTTTTAAATGTACTTGTTACGAGCTTATATTATACTTATGATTCAGATTGTGGGTTTAACCAATTGACTCGAGGTATTTTTTTACTAGTTGAATTTTTTTTTAGTTTTATTCTACAATATTGGTTTTTTTGTAAATTAGTCATTGTGATTTATTTTGGTATGATTTCTATGACATAACTCGGGTCACTTTTTTACAGGTTAACTCTGATTGAATTGAGTTTTTTTTTGTGTTCTTTTTTTAATTTATTTTTTTTAATTTTATCTTTCAATACTGGGTTGATTGATAAATGAACTTCATAATTTGTTTCAATCTTGCTTTCTATTGGGTTATTCCGATCTCATGACCCAGAATGTGGGTTTGACAAGTTAGCCCGGGTTATTTTTTGAGTCTTTTTTTAATTAGTTTTTTTTTTCACTTTCATCATTCACATTGAATTTATTGGAAATTGAGCTTCGTATTTTGTTCTGATTTTCTTTCTAAAGGGTTATCATAATCTTATAACTTGGTATGCAAATAGACATGTTAACTCGGGTTAATCCGAATCAATCCAATATGTTGTCTTCTCAAAGTTTATATATAAAAAAAATATTCTTGAATATTTATTTTTAATCAACCTATATTTTTACTAGTTATCCGGATTGTCTTTGAATCGGTCAAGACAACCAAGTCATATCAGATCAATTTTTACAAATCCGATGGTGTTTTTCGTAGTAGTCCAAAGGGTTGGTTTACTTTTGGACATGCTTCGTTTGCCCTGCTCTTCTTCTTCGGACACATTTGGCATGGCTCTCGAACCTTGTTCAGAGATGTTTTTGTTGGTATTGATCCAGATTTAGACGCTCAGATGGAATTTGGAGCATTCCAAAAACTTGGAGATCCAACTACAAGAAGACAAGTAGTTTGATACAACATTAATCTCTGATTTTGCGTCTCTATTTTCTTTTTGTAATTTGACATAAGGTACTGGGGACATCTTAATTTGAATCGCTGTATTTTCTTTGTCTTGACTCTTTTTTTATTTAGAAATGATCTAAGTAAACAGATAATAGTTTAAATTTTTATTTATACTAAAGAAGCAACGCTTAGAACTTTTTGCATAAAAACAAATTATTTTAACTCGTAACACAACACTGGCTAATAATCTAGTTGTATACTTATGTATCTTCATTTTCATTAAATTAAATTGGTTATACCAACACAAAATTAGGTAAAAATACTTTTCTTTCCTTTATCATTGAATACGAAGATGCCTAATTAACCGTGGATTCTTTAATTTCTATAGTGTTTTGTAGTACGACAAGAGATTCAACTAGCCTTGAGGCATACAAATTTTCCTAGGTAGCACTCTCACACCACTCACAAGTTATTATTTAAGATTTTATTTTAAAAAAATTGCAAATAAATTCGTAATAAAAAACTATCAAATTAACTTAACATTATATTTGTCAATATCCCAAAAAAATACAAGAACACGACAAAAAACAGCTTGGAGCTTGGAAGAAGCATTCAACACGGAGAGAGGAGTGAGTCTCAATAGAAAAAAAAACAATACCGCATCCTTTCTCACGTGAAAACTGCATCGAATTTTTTCATTAAAAAAATATAAGACTAGAAGTTAAAATCTATTTATCAAAAACAAAAAACGAACGGAGGAGGAAATGAAGCCCTAATATAGGGCACATGGACCCTATCCCTCATTATTTCTTTCTGCAGGGCTAGCGTGGTCCTCATGAGAATCTTTAGGTCTGCTCCAGGGCCTCCCCCTCCAGTCTGTATATTGCAGTAGGCAATTAAAACTCAGCAGTTATTTCCCCGTGGTTGGGATCGGTCAATATTGGATTGTGTGTGCATGACGTCTTGGGTTCAATTAAAATATAATTAATTAATTTAAAAGATTTAACTTGATTAGATTTTAGATTTATTTTTTAGATATTATTAGTTAGAATCTCATCAATCTCAGGATCACTGAAATTAATCGATATGCATATAAACTGATTCAAATATCCATATTAATTAAAAAAATATGATTAATTAAAACAGAAATACGATTGTTTTGAATAAAAAAACTTGAGAATAATTAATTGATCATTGAGTTTTTTTTTTCTTTTCATAAGGGTATTTTTAAATGAAGTGACAAAAATCGGTTAATTAATTGTATAATTTTAGTTAATTAATTGATAAAGGGCGTGGTTAATGTTATTTACTCCTCTCCTTTTAGAATGATATCTGCTTGGTTATTTTTTAATAAAATAAATAAATTCAACTTGCAATTCTCCTCCATGTTTTACTTTCTCAACTTGAGGAGGTAATCTATATGTTCTTGGATGAAATGCCCATGAAAAACTTAAATGAAAACATCTCAATTCTCAACACAGGTATGGGCATGGAATTGAGTTCGAGGCATTGTCACCAAAAAAAAAAAAAAGGGGTGCTTATAGAGTAGAAATGCTCGAATAATTGTTGTTGCTGCCAACGAGGAGCTCATCATCGTGGTTTTCTTTGATTTGTCCATGGATATTGGATTTCGTCTCTTTATAATTATTGGGTTTATTGAGAATTATTAATCGTGACTTCTTCATCATGTGTCTTTAGATATGGGAGTGGTTATGCCATTGTAATCCCAACGGTTTGGTTTTATGCTTTATTTCTTATTTTTTTTAATTTGAACTGTATTTTTATTTAATGGATATATTTAAAAAAATGATGATAGCTTTGCAATACCAGATTTAACAGTTTATCGATGAAAAATTATGTCGATACGTATGTTACTGACGGATTCATGGACGGAAATAGTCTGCCGGGAAAACTCTCGTTTGTAATTTATGGATTGTTAGTGAGTATGTCGGTAATAAATATACCGATGGATTTATAAAAAATTTACTCACTTTATTATGTCAGTATATGTATCGCTAAATATAACATATCACCAACAAAATACCATCTATAATTTTGTTGGTGCGGTAAAAGTAGCAGTGGCATTCGCAGTAATTCTTTTTCGACTCTCTAGAATATATCGACTGTCTAATTTTGTCAGTAACTCCATCAGTAATAGTGACATTTATGATAATTCTTTTCCAACTCTCTATGATATACTGACAGAGTTGTGCTGTCAACAACCTCATCAATAATATTTTAAAAATATTTTTTTAAAAAAATATATTGAACAGAAGTAGAAAAATAATTAAAATAAAATAAATTAGTGTAAAAATCAAAATAGAGATGGCACTGGAGGAGGAGGAGGAGGTTAGTCGTCAACGGTATCATGGGGTCAATTAGAGGGTGCATATGAACCACCTATCTGTGATCTCATTTTCATTATCAATTGACGGAGCTATTCATAATCAACAGTAAGTTGTTCATATGTATCATTAAGATGGGTCATCTGATCCTGTATCTGTTGGTCTACAATTGCCGCGAACACCGGAGTTTGAATGCTTTGAATCACTTGAGAGCATTCAACGGTCAAAGCACTACAAGTCGTACGTAAGTTCTCGATCATAGTGTTAGAGAGTTCGTACATAACACCTACACATTTAATTGAAATTGAACAACAAAATGAAAAAAAAAAAGAAAAAGCAACAACTAAAATTCAACAAAATAATGCAAAAGTTATTACAATAACAACTAAAATTCAGCACAATTATTTCTAAGTGATAATATTTTTAATCCTAAATTCACTACAAGATTTAACAGTTTTACCGACGGAATTTTTCCTTCGGTGTAAGACACATATTCCATCGGTAATTATATTACCGACGGAATCAAAGACGGAAATTATCCGTCGGTGAATCGTTCGTCAGTAATGTTTTGTCCGTCGGTAAATCCGTTGGTAATAGAATTACCGACGGATTTACTGACGGAACAAACGCGTCGGTAATAATTTTTTTATTACCAACGGAATTACCGAGGGATTTACCGACGGAATTTCCGTTGGTAATTCCGTCGGTAATTATTGAAAAACATTTAAAAAAAATTCATTTTATAAAATTATAAAATAATTAAATTAACATAAATTAACACTGTATAATATATACTCAAAATGCTTGGAAAAAAGAATAA